>Ga0137430_1000025_pt1 | contig 52971 bp, 77 predicted proteins | sample EasRivERMZT754_2_FD_104651 | JGI IMG/M metagenome (GOLD analysis project Ga0137430, IMG submission 104651) | Soil microbial communities from meander-bound floodplain in the East River, Colorado, USA - East River MetaG ERMZT754_2 | ecosystem: Environmental > Terrestrial > Soil > Floodplain ...
CGTAGAACGGGAACCGCGGGTCGAGATGCGCGAATGTCTGCTCGATGACGCGCACGCGATGCGTCGGATCGGCAATCCAGCCCGCAGAGTCGTCACCGCCATACGGCCCGCTGAAGTAGACGATGCCGCCTGGCCGCATCACGCGGTGCAGTTCATCGAACCACTGCCACACGCGCGTTGGCTCGACGTATTCGAGCACGTGCGTGCAGACGGCGGTATGCACCGAGCGCGACGGCAGCGGGAACGACGGCTGCCGCGGGTCCATCTTGAGCTCGGCACAGGTGACGCTGTTCGCTTGCGGCGTGCCGCCGAGCGACAGGTCGAGCAGGATGCCGGACTTCTTGCGCACGAGGCTCTTGCGATTCATCGCGTCAACCGCGCCACAATCCACTGGGCAATCGCCCAGCCCAGCCCGGTGCACAAGCCGACGAGAAACCAGACGCCGGCACGATAGGCAGTCAGGGTATCAGGCATTATGAGGGCTTCTCTTTCGTTGCCGTCAGCGCCAGCGTGCCGTCTGGGCGATACATGCGCTCCACGTTGCCGTCGGCGCTCGTCTCAAAGCGATACCCGAGACGGCTCGCGAGTATTTTCATGGTCTGCAAATCGAACGAGAGCAGATCATCCTTGCGCGGTTCACTCATGTCGGCTTCTTTCCGCACTGCGGCTTCGATGCATTTTTCGCCGATCGTCTTGTCGCCATCGAGCCAATTGAGCGGATCAATCATGCGGGCTTCTTTCCGCGCGCGGCCGCGGCGCGATACTGCAACTGCCGCGCGACATCCTCGGCCTGCTCCGGCGTCAGGAACAGTTGCGTGATCGGCTTGTTGAACGCCATCAGCACCGTCTTTGATGGCTCGTTGTGGCCGTAGAACACTTCGCACGGCTCGCGCACGTCCGCCGTCGGTGGCGGTTCGGCGATGGCGTCCGGGCGTGGCTTACGGAATGGTTTGATGTTGCGGCTCATGCTTCACCGACCAGCGCTTTGAGTCGCGCGTTCTCGGCCTTCAGTTGAACGTTCTCTGCCTTCAATGATTCAGCCTCTTCGCGACCGATGAATACTCGATTCTGACTTTGCTGCACGCGCGTGGCCCACCGGCAATTCTCTTTGCTATACGGACCTGACGGGTTGATGCGATCCAACGATAAATCGCGCGATGGCCGCGGCCCGACGTCGGCGATGAAGTTCTTGAATTCCTTCCACGACTCCTGATACCGAATCCCTCGACCACCGTAGTGACGATAGGCCGCGTTGTTCGGGTTGTCGCAGCGCTGCTTCATGGAGTTCCAAATCAGATATTCCGGCGATTTGGCTCCGCCATGCTTTCCGAACTTCTCCCGCGCCAAGCATCCACATGATCGCGTTCGTCCCGTGAGCAACGCCGAGCGCTGCACTCGCTTCTCAACGCCGCACTCGCATCGCACGTTCCAGTAACTGTTCCCGCCGATCGTTTCGGACGCATCGGCGCGACTGACCACCGTCAACCGCCCGAATTGTTGTCCGCTCATGTCGAGCGCCACTCGTCCGCGCCGACTCCGCCGCGTGCCTCTGCACGTGTCGCACGACGTCCACTCTCCCGACGCGAGTTGCTCAATGCGAAGCGTGATCTCTCGGCCGCACGCGCACTGACAAACAACGCGCCGACGCTTCCCTCTGCCGCCGGTGGTTCCGTCTACAGTGACGGGTGCATCCCGAAGGATGGTGAGTGATCCGAACTGTCCAGTAACGTCCAATCGATGGTTTGCCATACCACCGATTGTAACACAGTTACACTAAGCCGTGCTGAAAAGCCAGTTGTATGTAACGTTTAAAGCCTGAGTCGTCCCTTTTGTGCTTGATGCAAATGTAGCCAGGCTCAGCGCCGTCCCCGTCCCTGCGCTCGCGTTGACGAACTGCCCGATGCAGTTGAGCGCGACCGCGTGGCTGATGTGCGAGCTCGCGTATTGGAACGACTGCGACAGGCTCCACGTGCCGGAGAGCGCCTGGATGCCGCTCGAGACCGCGATGCGGCTGCCGGTCGTCTGCGTCGAGGACACGCCGTATTCGGAGTGCATCGAGACGATGGTCGAGAAGTTCGACGAGGCGGCTTCGGTGAAGTTGCCGATGCCCCAATAGCGGGCCCAGCCGACATCGGAGGTCTGCACGGCGACCGCGCTCGAGTGCGAGCTCTGGATGCCGACGAAGTTGCGGACGATCATCTGGTGGCCGGCCTGCGTGACGATGTTCTCGTGCCAGTCGCCGGCCTGCTCTTCGCCGGTCAGGCAATCGACCAGGGATGCGCGGATGAAGCCGCGAATCAGCGAGCGTTCGGACTTGGGCCGCCGGATGTTTCCGGAGTTTTTGCGGCGGACCTCGACGATGCTTCCATCGTGGAGATGGACGCGATCACCTTTCTTGAACATGGCGGCTCCTATCGAGTGGCTGTGGACGCGAAACCGATTCGCTGCACTCTACAAGCGTTTGCGGGCAAGCACAAGCGTTTCATAGTGACTCTAAAGCGTGCATCGTTTATACTGCCCTTAATAATGTGTTCATGGAGGCGCAGCGATGAAGCCTGAGAACGTGAAATGCCCGGACTGCGACGGGCCTATGGTCAGCCGCAAGAGCCAGCACGGTGTGTTCTGGGGCTGCAAGTCGTTCCCGCAGTGTAAAGGCACGCGAAACGTCGATGGTGACCCGCGCCGCAAATCGTCGTTCGATGCTGACCGCGAGCGTCCTGACTTCGACGTGATGCCTTCCCAGCGTCAACGCGGCAACGACCGGAGGCGATGGTGAATAGAACCCTGATGGAGCAACTCGTTGACGCCATCGCTGGAGTCGAGGAGATCCCTTGTTGCGACTGTGGGCAAGACTACAGCGCGCACAAATATTGGGAAGATCGCATTTACGACGTCAACGGGCGAAGTTGCCCGAACAGCGTGACAGGCTCCGAGTATCGATACAGCCATATTCAGACGGCGCGGTGTTTAAGAGCACGCCGAATAGAGGCGGGAATCGCTTCAATTGAACAGGGTTAAACCATGAGCCGCCGCCACCGACTGCGCGCCATCGACACGCCCATCATCGACCTCCGGAGCCATCAAGGCCCCTACATCACTGCCGCGGTTCTGGCCGAATGGCTCGACGTGAACTCGCACACCGTCCGGCGCCTGATTCAGCGTGGCAAGCTGTCCGGATTCAAGGCGGGCCGCGAGTGGCGGATCCCGACGGCCGACGCGCAGCGCTTCTGCCAGTTGTCGAAGGATGTGAAGTAATGCTGAAAAAGGAAGAGCAGGGCTGGGCCATCGTTGACGCAAAAAGCGGCGACTTGATGCTATTCGATGGACGTATGCCGATCTACTGGCTCCGCAGAGTGGCTGTAATGGTTGCGAAGGAGCACGGTTTCACGGCGGACGGCAGCGACCGAGACGCTCGAATCTGCAAGGTGTCGATTCGTCAGTCGAAGACCACGAAGTAGCTGATTTCCGTCATACATCAATCGTTGCGCTAGCGGTTCCGTGTAGGCTGAGCCGCGTGGATCGCGCCTACTCCACCTTCGAAATCAAATCCGTCGATGACGATCAGCGCCTGATCGAAGGCATCGCGTCGTCGCCGGCGACCGACCGCAAAGGCGACATCCTCGACCCGAAAGGCGCCATCTTCTCGCTGCCGATTCCGCTCCTCTGGCAGCACCGCGCCGATCAGCCGATCGGCCACGTCACCGCCGCGAAGGTCACCAAAGACGGCATCGCCATCACGGCCAAGATCGCCAAGGGCATCGCCGAAATCGACCGCGCCTGGTCGCTCATCAAAGAGGGCCTTGTGCGCGGCCTGTCGGTCGGCTTCCGCCCGACGAAGGATCCGGAACTCATCAAAGGCACCTGGGGCTTGCACTTCACCGATTGGGAGTGGCTTGAGCTCAGCGCCGTGACGATTCCGGCCAATGCCGACGCGACGATTACCACGATCAAATCCTACGATCGCGATGCCCCTGCCGCGACAGGCGGGAGCGCGCCTCGTGTCATTACACCGCCGACTGTTGTCAGCCGATCGAAACAGGACACGACCATGCCTCCGACTTCCGAGATGTTGACAGCCGTCAGCAACGACCTGACCGCGAAGACCGCACGCCTCGAAGAACTCACCGCGCTCGAGAACACCGACGGCTCGCTCGACGATGCCCAGACCACCGAGCGCGATGGATTGCTCACCTCGGTGAAGTCGCTGACGAACAGGGTCTCATCGCTCCAGACCATCGAGGCCGCGCGCGCGTTGCAGACCAAGGGCGTCACGCTGCCGTCACGCGCGAATCCGGACGGCCTGCCAGCGCATCAGGTCGGCAATCCGAAGCCCGTAGAACTGCCGCCCGGCATCGAGTTCTCGCGTTACGTCATCTGCCGCATGGCCGGAATCCTCACCGGCATGTCGCCGCTCGACATCGCCCGCCGGCGCTATCCCGACCAGCCGCGCATCCAGATGCTGATCAAGGAAGCGGTCGGCGCCGGCAGCACGATGGACGGCGGCGCCAGCGGGCCGGGCTTTGCCGAGCCGCTCGTCTACGCGACGAACCTGGTGAGCGAATTCGTCGACTTCCTGCGCCCGATGACCATCGTCGGGAAACTGCAGGGCATGACGCGCGTGCCGTTCAACGTCCGCATCACCGGCCAGTCGACCGGCGGGACGGGTTACTGGGTCGGAGAAGGCCGCGCGAAGCCGCTGACCATGTTCAACGTGACGGCCTCAACGCTGACCTGGGCGAAGGTGGCGGCCATCTCGGTCATCACCGACGAACTGGCGCGCTTCTCGTCGCCCTCGGCCGAGATGCTCGTCCGCAACGAACTGGCGAAGGCGTTGACCGCACGCATGGATCTGGACTTCATCGATCCGTCGAAGGCCGCCGTCGCGAACGTGTCGCCGGCGTCGATCACCAACGGCCTGACGCCGCTGTCGTCGAGCGGCACCGACCTCGCGACGGTCGATCTGGACGTGGCGAAGTTCTTCAACCAGTTCATCACGACCAACGTCAATCCGACGACGGCCGCGTGGATCATGCCGAACACGCTGGCGCTGTCGCTGTCGCTGATGCGCATCGCGGCCAGTGGCGTCAAGGCGTTTCCGGACATCACGATGAACGGCGGCACGTTCCAGGGCCTGCCGGTCATCACGTCGCAGTATGCGAGTGGGCAGTATCTGGGCTCGCCCTACAACAACATCGTGATTCTCGTCAACGCCGAGGACATCTTCCTGGCGGATGACGGCGGCTTCACGGTGGACATCTCGCGCGAGGCGTCGCTCGAAATGGACGACGCGCCGGTGATGCGGGCGGGCGTCGAAGGCACGCCGGTGTCGCCGACCTCGGCGGGCGTGGTCTCGATGTTCCAGACGAACTCGATGGCCATCCGCTGCGAGCGCTACATCAACTGGGCGCGCCGGCGCGCGTCGGGCGTCGGTGTCGCGTTGATGGATGACGTGAACTGGGGCGCCATCGTCGACAATCCGTAGTTTCGTTGGGGCGGTTGTCTGGGAGGCAGCCGCCCCTTTTTTATGGCACAGCAACCTCTGACATCTCGCCTCACGTGCCGCAGTTGTGGCGCTCCTGAACGTCATGGCGTCGTGCTGGTCAGTCACGGCTACGAGTGGCTGTGCGCGCGCTGTTTCCACATGCTTGAACAAGCTGAAAGCTTGGCCACGATGTGGGCCCCTCGACACGATCGCTATCTGCGCCGCGACCTCAGAGCGACCGAATGAAGCTCGGCCCTCTGGAAATTTCGTGGGGCCGCAAGCAAGCGAACCTGCATCAGCCAGAGAGCCGCGGCGGCTGGTGGCCGCTTATTCGCGACACGACGACCGGTGCCTGGCAGACCGAGTCCCGCACACTCTCCAGCGAGTTCTCGACCATCGCCACGCAGAGCACGGTCTTTGCCTGCCTGAGTCTCATCTCAAGCGACGTCGCGAAGATGCGCCTGCGGCTCGTCAAGGAGTCGCCAGCGGGCATCTGGACCGAAGAGGACAATGCGGCGTTCAGTCCGGTCCTGCGCAAGCCGAATCACTACCAGACGCGCATCAAGTTCATCGAGCAGTGGATTCTCTCGAAGCTCTCGATGGGGAATACCTACGTGCTCAAGGAGCGCGACGAGCGGCGCGTGGTCGTCGCGATGTATGTGCTCGATCCGCAGCGCGTGCGCCCGCTGATTGCGCCCGATGGCAGCGTGTTCTATGAACTCAAGAAGGACGAGCTCGCGCAACTGCCACAGGACAACGTCATCGTGCCGGCGCGGGAAATCATCCACGACATCGCCGTGCCGCTCTATCATCCGCTCGTCGGCATCGCGCCGCTCGCGGCCTGTGCACTCGCGGCGATTCAAGGCCAGAAGATTCAGACCAACTCGGCGAACCTGTTCGCGAACGGAGCTCGGCCGAGCGGGATCCTCACGGCGCCCGGAGCGATTGGCAATGATCAGGCCAGGGATCTCAAAGAGCGTTGGGATTCGTCTTTTACCGGCGCGAATGTTGGCAAGGTCGCCGTGCTGGGCGACGGCTTGAAATTCGAACAGATGGTGATGACGGCGGTCGACGCGCAACTGATCGAGCAGTTGCGCTGGACGTCTGAGACAATCTGCTCGGCGTTTCACGTGCCGCCCTACATGGTCGGTGTCGGGCCGCCGCCGAACTACAACAACATTCAGGCGCTCAGCGTGCAGTATTACACGCAGTGCATCCAGGCGCATGTCGAGTCGCTCGAGCTCGTGCTCGACGAAGGGCTCGGCCTCGCGCCTGATAAAGTCGGCGATCCGCCAGTGCGACTCGGGACGGAATTCGATACGAATGACTTGTTGCGCATGGATACGCCGACGCTCATCGCATCGGAAGACACCGCCAAGCACCTGAAGACGCCGAACGAATCGCGCCGCGTGCTAAACCTGCCGCCTGTCGCTGGTGGCGATGACGTGTATCGTCAGCAGCAGGATTACAGCTTGAGTGCGCTGGCGAAGCGTGACGCCGCGCCGCCCAGCACGACGCCGCAGCCTGTCGCACCGATGGAGCCTGAGCCTGAGATGATGGACGACGAAGAAGAGGAAGCGACCGAACGCGACTTCGCGGCGTTCACGAAGGGACTCAGCGAGATGGTCGAAGCATGACTCGGCTCTTGGCGTGGTTGCACGACCTCGCGGACTTCCTCGGTCTCACCGGTGGTGACGATTGGAATCGTGAGCCAGTGCCACGTCCGCAGCGCCGTCGCGCCGGATTCAAGCCATGACGCCTGCCGACCTCTCCGCGCTGATGGTCGCGATGGCGCCGGTCATCAGGACGCACACGCAGAAGCAGATCGCGCTCGCCGTCGCGCCGTATCAGGCACACATCGATTCGCTTGAGCGGCGACTGATGGAGCTCGAAATGTGGGAGCCTCCAGACGTCATCAGCCCAATCGTGGCGCGTCTGGCGACGCTCGAAGCCCGCGAACCGCGCGACGGCCGCGATGGCTTGTCGATTGTCGGGCCGCGTGGCGATCGAGGCGAGCCCGGAGAGCGCGGGATGCAGGGCGCCGCCGGCGAGCGCGGGCCAGATGGCCATCCTGGGCCTGCCGGCGCACCAGGAGAGTCCATCGTCGGGCCACAAGGAGATCAGGGCCTCGAAGGTCAGCCTGGCGACATCGGCCCAGCAGGGCCAGCAGGCGCGCCCGGCCGCGACGGCATCGACGGCCTGCACGGCAAAGACGGTGCACCGGGCTCGTCCGGCCGCGACGGCATCGACGGCAAGAATGGCGAACCAGGGCGCCCGGGACTTGACGGGAAGGCAGGCATCGACGGCAAAGACGGCGCGCCAGGACTCGTCGGCAAGGATGGCGCGCACGGCCGTGATGGTATCGACGGCAAAGACGGCGCGGCCGGCCGCGACGGCCGAGACGGTGCACCGGGCCTCAACGGCAAAGATGGCGCCGCTGGCCTGAACGGCAAAGACGGCAGCAACGGTCTGAACGGCAAGGACGGCAACGATGGCATCCACGGCAAGGACGGGGCACCAGGACGCGACGGCAAGGACGGCCTCGGCTTCGACGACTTCGGGCTGGAGCATCATCCGGCCAAGGGCTGGCGACTGTTCCTGAAGCAAGGCGACCGCGAGCGGGAATTCTGGTTGCCGTTGCCGTGGTTTGCCGGGCCGTTCGCCGCGGGCAAGAGTTATCCCGCCGGCGCGATGGTGCAGTATGACGGCCACAGCTGGATGGCGACGACCGAGACGGCGGAACTGCCGACTGAGGGGCACGACGCATGGCGCATGGTGACGCGCAGAGGCAAGCAAGGCCGCGACGGAAAACCTGGGCCACAAGGGCGGCCAGGATTGGATTACACGCAACTTGATCCCAGCACGGGGCGAAAGTTCTAGGTAGTCAATGTGCGTTCGACTGACCAGCCACGCTGAAGGCGGCGCGTGAGGCAACTCTGATGTTTAAACCCCAGTCTCTTGGCCCAATCTGCCAGGCACAATGTCTCGCCTTGAAATGTTACTCGGTGATTCTTGGAGGTATTTCTTCTCTGCTCGGCCCATGTGGCCCAGCGCACGTTTCCAGGCTCATAGTTGCCGTCGTTGTTGATGCGGTCAAGCGAGTAACCATCTGGGCACGGCCCAACGTCGCTGAAAAACGCCGCATAGTCGCGCCACTGTTCGCAGACGCGAATGCCACGTCCTCCATAGTGACGGTATCGGTCATTTCGGCTGTTTTCGCAGCGCTGAAACATTTGCTCCCATGCGGCATATTCGCGCGGTTTGCGGCCGTGACGAGTCTGCCCGTGCGTGATTGCCTTCTCAAGGCGCAGACATCCGCAACTTTTGCGTCGACCTCTTCTCAAGTCGGAAGTCGAGGCAGTGGTTTCTTGTCCGCATTCACAACGACAACGCCACAGCGTATCGTGTCCGCGCGACACGATTTCAATAACAGTCAGTCTTTCAAATGCCTGCCCTGTCAGGTCTAGTGTCATGGCATTCTCGATGACAGGCGACGCAGGGCTTCGCGAGCGGCGCGATCGTAGGGTGGATAGAGGTTTACCCATCGGTCGCCCATGCGCTTCTGTAACCAGCTACAGCGAAGACCATCTAGCACGGTCGTTTCCAGCCGATACTTTCGCGGCCGACCGCCGAGACGGCCCATCCGCGACAGTTCAGCGGCCGGAAGGTTCGCGCGGGCCTTCCCGCCTCTCCGGCCAAGCGCGACGGCGTGAGGATTTTTTCTCATCTGAGTCACTCTTCCCACGACTGCGGTTCTACGAGCGCATGGTCTACCCATCCTGCGTCATAGGGCGATGGGTCCATATCGTCTGGCGGTTCTTCGCTGATGACGAACCAGCCATCGCGGCTGAGCACCATAACGGGAGCTCCGTTCGCATCGGCCGTTCCTTGTGCTATTTCCAGTGCGATGCGCGGGTTGGCGTATTGTGTCGTGTTCATCATGTCGTCTCTCCCTGTTTGATGTGACGATAATACTTGTCGGTAGGTTCCGTGTCAAGCACTAAATAAGCAGATATGCGGATTCCTGAAGAGAAAGCGAAACCGCCCGTTGAGCCGGCGCCTCGGCTCTATCCTGACGGGGCCACGGTCGCCATACTCGGCTCTGGGCCATCGCTGACGCAGGCCGATGTCGATCTGCTCCGCGGCCGCGTCGATGGTGTTGTCGCGGTCAACGATTCGTATCGGCTCTGCCCGTGGGCCACGGTGCTCTACGCCGGCGATCGGCACTGGTGGAAGTGGCACAAAGGCGCGCCAGGATTCGCCGGCCGGAAGTTCTCGATCTCCTCGACGGTGTATCCCGATGTGCAGGTCTTGAAGCGTGGCCCAGAGACGGGCCTGTCGATGTCGCCGGACACGCTGGCGCTCGGGCGCAACTCCGTTTATCAGGCCATGAACTTGGCCGTGCATTTCGGCGCCACCAGCATCATCCTGCTCGGCGTGGACCTACAGGGCACGCACTTCTTTGGGTTGCATCCTGACGGCTCGAAGCCGCCATTCGACCTCTGCCGGCAACGTTTCGCGACATTAGTTCAACCGCTCGCACAACTCGGCATCGAGGTCGTCAACTGTTCGCGTGTGACGACGCTGCGATGCTTCGCTCGCCGCACGTTGGAAGACGTGCTCGATGTCACGTATGTATCCGATACCGACGCATCCCGTTCCGTCTCAGCTTGAACGGCTGCGTCCGTTCATCGAGGGCCGCGACTGTCTGGTGGTCGGCTCGGCGCCGCTGCCGACCGAGCACGCGCAGGACCGGCCGGGCGAAGTCGTGATTGCCGTCAATGGCGGGATTTCCAGTTGCGCTGGCATCCCTTCGGTTTGGTTCGTCAACAGCAAGCAACAGGACCGACCCGGCGACAAGAACCTGACGCCGTTGCACAAGCGCATGATGGAGCAGGCCACGAATCGCCGCGTGCATCACATCGTGCTGTTGCGCGGGTCGAAGGTCGCCTCAGAAGAGGGCACGTTCGAACGGCTCGATCAACTGTGCGTCCGCCGCGAGAGTTGGTCACTGCTCGACAAGACCACGAAGGCGCACGTCGAGTCGATCCTCTGCGATCGCAATCTCGGCGAGAAGCGGCCGTGTAGTTCGGGCTTGCTCGCGGTCGCGGTGGCGTTCTGGTGCGGCGCGTCGAATGTCCGCATGGAAGGCTTTTCGTGGAGTCCTGGCCATCATTACAAGTTGCCGCAGCCGATCCAGAAGCGCTGGCATGACGTGGCCGACAAGCGCGCGCTCAAGGAGTTGTATCAGCGTTTCGGAGATCGACTCCAGACGACACTCCTGAAGCGCAAGGTGGCCGCGTGAAGGAAGTCATCATCCTCGGAAAGCGCCGCGAAGCAGCATCGCCTCTCGTGCGCTGGCCCGGTGCTGAGTTCTGGGGCGTCAGCGGAAGCCAGCAACGCTACGCGCGCAAGTTTCCGCCGTTGACCGATTGGACGTCGTGGTGGGATTTGCATCACGTCCACAAGACGGAGTTTCATCGCGGCATTCGAGAGCAACGGCCGCGCACCTACGAGTGGTATAAGACGCTGCCCGGTCCTGAGTCGCCGGACTTCCGACCGCTGTATACGCTGGAGCCGCATCCCTCAATCCCGGCGAGCATTCGATTCCCACGCGAGGACGTCATCGGCGCCTTCCCGGAATTGTTCGACGACGGCCGCTTCATGGGTAGTTGCCAAGTCGATCTGATGATGGCCTATGCGTTGATGAAAGGCTTCGAGCACATCATCCTGAGCGGCCACGGCACGAAAATGGACGCGCTGCACGCGCAGCAGCACAAAGGCATCCTGTATTGGGCCGGTGCGGCTCGCGCGATGGGCGTGCGCGTGACGATGGTGGCGCCGAGCATGTATTCAGCGCCGCCCAAAATCTACGGGCTCGAGATGGGCTCGTGGACTCCGCCTGTAAAGAAGCGCCGATGAGACTCTCGACGCACGGCGCGATGCAGAACCTGCGCGACGCCATCGAGGCGTGCCAGTCGTCCGAGCGGCCGATTCTCGTCGGGCCGTGGCTGACCGAGATCGGCTTCGAGGTGCTGTATTGGATTCCGTTTCTGCGCTGGGTCATCGAGTCCGCGCGCATCGATCCGGAGCGTCTCATCATCGTGTCGCGCGGCGGCTGTCGCGACTGGTATGCCGACCTCGGCGCCGTGCGCTATGTCGATGTGTTTGACCTGATGTCGGTCAACGCCTTCAGGCACGGCAACGAGCGCCGCGTGTTGGCGCAGAACAAGAAGACCGGCCGCCGCGTGCGGAAGCATTTCGTGAGCGGAGCGTTCGATCAAACCATCATCTCGGCGGTCATGGTGCACGTCGACATCAAGCGCACGCCGGCCGTGCTGCATCCGTCGCTGATGTATCAACTGTTTCGCGTGTTCTGGACGGACGGCAATCAGGAGATGCTCGACGCGCACACGCGGTATCGGCCGATGGCGCGACCGCCCGCGCACGGGCTGGATCTTCCGGAGCGTTACGTCGCGGTCAAGTGGTATGCCTCGGAATGCTTTCCGGACAATGCGAAGCAGCGCGCCTTCGTGCAGCAGACGATTCTGACGTTGCTCGACACGACCGATGTCGTGCTGCTCGAGACGGGCATGGTCTTCGATGACCACTCCGACTTGCGGACGAACGACCCGCGCCTGCACCGCATCAAGATGACGCCAGCGACGAACCTGCAAATCCAGACGCGGGTCATCGCCGGGGCGTCGGCGCTGGTCGGCACCTATGGCGGGTTCTCGTATCTCGGGCCGCTGCTCGGCATTCCGACCACGGCGTATTACGCGAAGCCGGACGGCTTCAGACAGGACCATCTGAAGCTGGCACAGGCGCTGTTCGCGCATCCAGAGCATGGGCGCTTCACGGTGGCTCAGCGCATCGTTCCAGCGGCAGCCGCATGACTGAGTGAACTAATGAGTCAACTCCAGCGCGTGCAAATAGTGAATCGAAAGCATCCTCACTTCGAGGAATATGGGCGATTCACTGGCAAGATTATCGCTCCAATCTGGGGCGGCAAGATGGCCGAGGTTAAACTGGAACACTGCCGCCACGGAACTGACGGCTGTTTCGTTAGCGTTGGAGACGTTCGACAGGTGGCAGAGCGTTGAGAATCGCTGTCACGATTCGCACCGCGAACCGCGCGCCGCACAAGAACTATCTCGGCGCGACCGTGCGGCAACTCCTGGCGCAAGGCGTCAACATGGAAGACATCCATATCGCCGCGACGGACCCTGACGTGGCGTGGCTGGCGCGCGAGCTCAGTGCCTCGACCTGGCGTCTGGACGTGCCAGCAGCGAAGCGCACGCCGAACGAGAACGGGCTGGCCCAGATTGCGATGGTCGAGCCGTCGAGCTATGACTGGATTCTCCTACTCGAAGATGACCTCGAATTCTGCGCGGACTTCCTCGGCAGCGTCGAGCGATGGCTGGAGCGCTACGCCCGGGCCGACCGCCACGTCTATCGCTTCTTCGGCTTCAATGTGCCGTCGCGGCCGAAGGCGGCTTACGATGTGCGGCTGGAGCGCATCCGGGCGTCGCAGGCGCAGGCGTTGCGGATGGCCGATGCGCTGGACTTCCTGGCATGGGGCCGCGCGCACCTCCACGACTGGCCGCTGCAGACGGCATGGGGCCGGGCCTATACCGACCACTGGCGCGGCTTCGATAAGCTGGTAGCCAGTTGGGCGCTGACCCGATGGCCGGGCCAGCCAGCGCTCGCCAGCCATCCGCAATTCGTCCGGCACGTCGGCCAGCACTCCAGCATCCACGCCCGCACGGCGTGGAATGATGCCGCCTTCGCGGGCCGGACGTGGTCGTTTCTGTGAATAATTGACGACATGAAGACTCGCGAGAGAAGGCGACACGATCGCTGGAGAATGGTGCAGAAAGCTGTCCGACTTTTTCGAATGTTCGATGGCTCTAAGGCGGTCCAGAAGGACGAGCGCGGCTTATCTGTAAGGCGCAGGGCGCACGATCCAGAACGACTAGCCGACCATCTGGCCTGCTGCTCATGTTTAGCCTGCGTCAATCCACAGGCCGAGAAGTGGCATCAGCGCCGAGAACGTCAGGCTGATGCCGAAGCGCAGGCGTTTCTGTAATACAACAATCCCATCTCAGCGCCGGTCGTGTAGGCTGAGCCGCAATGGCGCGCGTGACGTTGGCGCAGGCAGCGGCGCATCTGCGACGGCCGGACCTCGTCGTCCCGCCTGACCCTGACCTCGTCCTGAAACTTGAGCAGGCTGAGGCCATCGTGCTCGACTACATCAAGAACGACGCGCCGGACAACTCCAAAGTCATAAACGCCGCCATCCTCTTGCAACTGGGAGAGATGTGGCGCTTCCGCGGCGATGACCTCGACGACCAGCGCGTCACGCAGACCGACGGCGACCTCTCGCCAGTCGTCACGAACCTGCTTCGCCGGCATCGGGATCCGGCCCTGGCATGATTTCCTCTGGCCTGCGGCGGCATCTCGTGACCATCGAAACGCCCGGCGACCGCGAGATGACCGGCGATGGCGACTGGATCGATACGTGGGAGTCGCTCGGGACGCGCATGGCCGCGATCGCTCCGGCGACCGCCCATCAGGCCGAGCGCATCCGACAGGGCACTGTGACCGCCACACGGCCGTTTGTCATTACCGTGTCGTATCTCGACGGTCTGACGACGCTCGCGCGGGTTGTCTTCTCCGGCCGGGTGTTCCACGTGCTCGACGTCGAGGATCCGGAACTGCGCGGCATCGAACAGGTGCTCTACTGCGCCGAGCAGGAAGTGCTCGCGACCGTGCCGCTTGAGACTGGAACTCCATGAACAACTATTATTCCGCCCGCGCGCTCGGTGCGATCTTGGTGCAGGCTGGCGTGTTGCCTGCGAATTGCCGAGACGCTGAATTGGTGATTCCGGTCAACGGTGCACTGATGCTGCACTGCAACTTTTTCGTGACCGACGAGGACATCCCGAAGATTCAGAAGGCGCTCGGCGACCTCCTCGAATCGTCTCGGCGTGTTGAGCCTGCCGCAGAGGTCACAGCATGAGCGTCCGCGTGCAGTGGACCGGCCTCGGCGAATTCGAGCAGCAACTGCGGAACCTGCCCGACCGCCTGACCGCCGAAGCGGGCCGCGAAGCGCTCGCCGCCGCGAATTCGATGGCTGTGCAGGTTCGGACCATCTACGGCCAGCACGCCATCACCGGCGGCCTGCGCGACTCCGTCACCGTCGAAGTGCAGGAACAGAGCCGGGCTGGTGTGGCCGTCCGAGTGCGCGCGCGTTCGCCGATTGCGTGGCTGTTCGACAACGGCAGTCAGGCGAGACATTGGCTCAACGGCAAGAGCACCGGCAAGATGTGGGGCAAGCGCCCGCCGGCGCACGTGTTCGTGCGGACGGCCGTCCGGCAGCGGCGCTCGATGTTCGACCGGTTGATCGGCATGGTGCGCCGCGAAGGCTTCAAGGTGAACGGTGCCTGATTCCTCGCTGATTGACCAGGCGCTGCTCATGCGGCTCGGGAGCGATGCCACGCTGCTCGGCCTGTGCCCGAACGGCGTGTATTACCAGGAGGCACCAGAAGGCGCGAAGCAGTTCGTCATCGTGTCGCTGGTCGAGGAGCACGACGAGGGCACGTTCGAACAGCGAGGCTTCGAGGATGCGCTCTATATGGTCGAGGCGCGCATGGCGAGCACCGCCGGCGGGAACATTCAGGCCGCGGCCGCGCGCATCGATGCACTGCTCGAAGACGTGCCGATCGAGGCCGCGGGCTTTCACGCGATGGCCTGCTTCCGGGAGAGTCGCTTGCGGATGACGGAGGTCGATGATGCCGACCCGTCGATCCGCTGGTTTCGTCGCGGCGGGATGTATCGAGTCCAGGTATCACTCGTGTAGTCGAATTCACAGGAGACGCACATGGCTATTCGTTCAGGACGCACCGGGCGCGTGCGATGGAGCCCGTCAGGGGCAGGCACGCCGGCCGACCTCGTCGAAATCATCTCGCTCAACGCGTGGACGCTCAGCCTTCGAACCGACTTCGAAGAGGTCACGGCGTTCGGCGACAACAATAAGGTCTACATCCCGGGCATGCGCGACATCAGCGGGACGGTCGGAGGCTTCTACAATGGCTCCGAGCTCGCGCTCGTCCGAGCCACCGAGGAGACCGAGCCGGGCCTGTTGGAACTCTCGCCGAACGACATCGACGGGAACCTCTCGGGCACGCCGGCCGATCTGCCGATGCATTACAGCGGCCTGGCGTATCTGGACTGCGAGATCAACTGCAGTCTGGCGGCGCCGCGCATCACCGGCAATTTCCGCGCGGCGGGAAGCTGGACGCTGCCGAACCAGGAAGTCGCCTAAGCGGGCGCTGACGCGTGGCTGCCACTTCACCGCTCGTGCGGGGAGGGCGTCCGTTTCTGCGGCTGCACCTGCGCGGGGCGACCGGAGAGATTCTCTGGGGCTACCGCCCGGCTGCCTGGTTGACGTCGTGGACGATTCGCCGTGGTCGCGATGCCTGGGTGCTCGCGGGCACGACGAATCGGATCGATGCCTTTCAAGTCCGACAGAAACCGCTCTATTTCACCGCACCACGCGACAAGGGCCGCTGGTGCTGGCCCGTGGTGTCGCTCGTCGTCGAAGGCAATCGTATCCAGGGCGTTCTGGGACCACCGGATAACTAGGAACCGAACAGAAAGCAGGGGCACATGCCGCGCACACGTTTCGTTATTCCGAGCGTCACGACACTGACGCTGTCGGATGGCGATTGGATTCAGGTCAAGAACCAACTCACGGTCGGCGAGGAGCGCGCGGCGTTCCAGCAAATCATCGGCGAAATCAATCAGCAGACCGGCTGGCGCAAACCGAACATCGCGCTGCAGGGCATCGCGGAGATTGCCGCGTATCTGGTCGCGTGGTCGTTCCGTGACCCGGAAGGCAATCCCATTCCGCCGGACGTGGCGACGATTCAACTGCTCGACGTGGACAGCTACCGCGAGCTCGAGGCCGCCGTTGAGGGGCACATCAGGAAGATGGAAGCGGAACGGGCGGCCGCAAAAAACGGCTCGACCACAGGGAGCGAATCTACGCGGACTTCGATATCTGTCGCGCCTGTGGATGGACTTACAACGATCTGATGGAGTTGCCCGCGCACCTCTATCCAGAACTCATCGAGTGGTTGAATGAACGAGGATCGCAGCGCAATGGATTCGACTGAACGGAAACGCGAACGTAATCGGCTGTGGATGGCCGACTATCGCGAGCGCCATCGCGATGAGATCAATGCGCGGCAACGTGCGTCCTATGCGCAGAATTCAAGCCAGGTATTGAGAAGGCAAAAAGAGCGGAGACAGAGGCACGCTGGCACGCTAGCGGATCAGCGCAAGAGACAGCCATCTCGAAGTGCTGAACGGAAGGCCGCCTATTTTCAGAAATACTATTCCCGCCATTCTGAAAAGAGAAAGGCATCAAGCCGCGCCTATTACGACCGCAACGGCGATACCGTGAGAGCACGACAGGCCGCGCAGCGTGAAGCCAATCGGCAACAGATTACAGCGAGGGTCAAGGCGCGTTACGACCGAAACCCTGAACCGTGGAAGGCGCGCGCGCGTGATCGCTCTGCTCGAAAACGGGGAGCACGTATCGGTCGCGTGGATTACGCAGCGATCCTCAATGCGTTCAATGGCCTCTGCGGAATCTGCCAGAAATCGCTCGACCTGAAGGCTGAGAAATACCATTTCGATCACATCGTGCCGCTCGCCGCTGGTGGTCCGCACGAGACAAAGAACCTGCAAATTGCGCACGCGCGATGCAATTTGTCGAAGGGCGCGAGGGCCGCGTAGTGGCAATTTCTGCCACGTTCAGTGCGGATTTTAGTTCGTTCAACGCCGCCATAGAGCGCGCGGACGTGAAGCTGCGCGGCTTGGATTCGTCGTCGCGGTTCGTCGAGCGGTCGCTCAATCGGATGACGGATAACTTCTCGGGTCGCAAGTTGATCCAAGAAGCGACGTTGATGGTCAACGCCATCGAGCGCATCGGCGGCACGTCGAAACTGACCGAGACGGAACTCATCTCGGTCGGCAACAAGGCCGCCGAAGCCGCCGAAAAGATGAAACGGATGGGCGTCGAGGTGCCGCCGAAACTGGAGCAACTTGCGACGGCCGCACAGAAGCCGGTCAGCGCGTTCTCGTCACTCACCGGCGTGATGGGCAAGCTCAATCCACTGATGGCCGCGTTCGGCGTCTCGCTGTCGGTCGGCGCAGTCGTCAGCTACGCCAAAGAGATCGGCGCGTTCGCGGGCGAGATGATCGACTTGTCCGCGCAGACCGGACTCTCGACGACGCGACTGCAGGCGTTCAACTACGTCGGCGCAGGCGTCGGGCTGACGGTCGAAGGCATCGCGGCGAGTGCCGACCAACTCTCTCGGCGTCTGGGCGACGGCGATAAGTCGGTGGTCAGCGCGCTCGACAAGATGGGCCTCAGCATCGACGAGCTCAAGACCAAGGGTCTCGACGAGGTCATGTTCGAGATCGACAAGTCGCTCGTCGGTGTGAATAACAAATTCGAGCGCGCGGCCATCCTGAATGACCTCTTCGGCCGCGCGGGCGCGAAGATGGGCCGCTTAATGACCGGCGCCTTAGAGGAAGTGACGGCGGCCGCTGAGAAGACCGGCGCCATCATGGACGAGGAACTGCTCAAGAAGGCCGACGAATTCGACGACGCCTGGGCGCAGGGCTGGATTCGGTTCCGGGCATTCGCCGCGGAGTCGATCGGCGCCGTCGCGAAGTTACTCTCCGGTCTGTCGGACCTCGCGACCGGATTCATTCCGGCCGGTGCGTTCGGTGCGCCACCGAAGGCGACCACGCCGCGACGCATTGGCGGCTCGACTGGCATCCCCAGTATCGATACCGGGCTCACGCTGAAGATTGCGACAGACCCACTGGCGCCATTGAAGGCCTTCGTCGCTGCACAGAAGGAAGTCAATAAAGCCCGCGTCGAGGAAATCAAACTCCTCGAACAGACCCGCGAAGGCTTGGCGCTCTGGCTAACGCGCGGACTGCAAGCACCGCAAGCCATTCGCGGCGAGTTCACGACTGAGAACATCGCCAATCTCGTCTCCAGCAATCTGTCGACGTCGCTCGCGATGTTCGGGCCGCAGAACATCGGCGGCAGCGCGCAAGGTGGCGGCGGTCTCGGGATGGAGTCCGGCGCGTTAGGCGGCGCAGGCATGACCATCCAGCGGGCGATGCACGATTACTTCTCGTCGCCTGCCGGTGTCCGCATCTCGCGAGGCATGGGCATGTTGGGCACCGGCGGCACTGGCAGTCTGGTCGCTGGCGCTCTGGAGACGGGCGGCGGACTCTTCGACGCCTATCAGGAAATCCTCGGCGCGACCGGGTCAGGCAGCCGCGCGAAGCGTGTCGCTGGAGGCGCGGCGACCGGCGCGAAGATTGGCACCGCGATTCTGCCGGGCATCGGGACCGCAGTCGGCGCGGTCGCCGGGGCCATCGTCGGCGTCTTCCGCGGCAAGTCCAAAGGCGAGCAACTCAACATCGATCGCGACACGCTCATCTCTCAAGCCTCAGGCATCAGCGGCGACAAGGGCGCCTCGCAAGCCAAGTTCCGCGAACTGGCGACCGCGGCCGGCGTCGCTAGTTCCGAGATCGATAAGCTGTTCTCGACGCACAAGCAGCAGGAATTCGAGAAGGGCCTCGACTCCATCACCAAGAAGATGGGCGAGTTCACCTCGGAGCAGGAAGCCGACGCGGCTCGGCTCGAAGCAGCCATCGAGAAATACGGATTTTCCATCGAGCAGATCGGGCCGAAGTTGCAGCAACAGAAACTCGACGCGCAGGCGAAGGAACTCATCGAAGATTGGCGCGTGCTCGTCGGCGCAGGCATCGACCTGACCGTCGTCAATGAGCAAATGTCTGCGGCCATCAACGAGTATGTGCAGACGGCCGTGCGGCTCGGGACGGAAGTGCCCGCGGCGATGCGCCCGATGCTGCAGAAACTGCTCGAGCAGGGACTGCTCACTGACGAAGCCGGCAACGCGATCACCGATCTCGAAGAGGCCGGCATCACGTTCGCGGAGACGATGACCGAAGGGTTCGATCGGGTCGTCGTGAAGCTCGATGAACTGATCGCTAAACTCATCGCGGCAGGCACGGCCATCGGCGATCTGCCATCAGTGCCAGACGCGAGCGGCTATCTGCCTGGCGACCAGACTCAGACAGGCATCTGGGATCCGACCCGCGGCGGCACGCGGATGCCGGAACTGCAGGAGTTCGCCACTGGCACGGGCGGGCGGTATCTCAGTTTCGGCCGCGGAACGCCGGTGATGTTGCACGGCAACGAGCGCGTGATGACGGAATCCGAGGGCCGCGCGGAGGGCTCGGCGTGGTCGATGCTCGGCGACAAGCTCGACACGCTCAACGGCAACATTCAGATGATGTTCGAAGGCGTGCGCCGGGCTGCACGCGATGACATGGCGATCTCGATCGGACGAAGGGTGTAGTCGATGGCTGATAACGTCACGCTTCCCGGCACCGGCACACTCGTCGCGACCGATGAAATCACGTATTCAGGCGATACCGCAGAAGTTCAACTTTTCCGGCTTGTTCACATCTCCGGAGCCGAAGGTGCGAAGACACTGACGGAACTCGTCACGGCCGCAGGCAGTCCGGCTGCTGTCGCGCTCACGGTGCACAACCCGACGACGCTCTATCACGCCATCATGCTAGCGGCGACCACGAACGCCGTTCGAATTAAAAGCGGGGCCACGGCATTGAAAAGTATTCACGCGAGCAGCGTTCGGGACAGTTCGTATTTCATCAAGATCCACGACAGCAATACGAATCCGCCCGTAGCTGGTTCGACGGCAGTCGCGTTCCCGATACAGGTGCAAGCCGGTCAACCACGAGACATTGTGTTTGCTGATGGTGGGCTTCCTCTCGCAAGCGGATTCGGCGTGACGATTGTGACTGAACTCGAAGACACCGGTTCAACGGCGGTCGCAGCCGGTGACGGCTCAGTGGTGTTTGGCTATGTCTAAGAACCAAGCTATCAGGATACTCATCGGCGCAGTCGTCGGCACAGTCATCGGCCTGCTCATTACGGCGTCCGCCCAGCAGCCGGTAACAGTCGCGAACACGGCCGTCGACCCGTGCGCTGACCCGGCGAAGGTGATCACGGTCGGCGTGTTCACGGGCTCGGCCATGCAGCGCGACGAACTCGTGGCCGTCGATGGCACCGAACGCATTTACCTGTGTAGCGCCTGGCTGGTCGGCAGCGCGACCGGTGACTTCTCGCTCTACTTCGGGACCGGCACGACCTGTCAGACCGGCGAAGACTTGCTCCACAAAGAGACGTTCACGGCCGATCTCCTGCCGGCCGAATTCGTCTCCGGAGGCATCTCCGCGACGGCCGCGCGCAGCGATACGGCGCACGCCTTCTGCATGGAACGGCACTCGGCCATGACCATCTCCGGACACTACCGTTACGTGCAGGAATGACATGAGATTCCTACTCGCGGCCATCCTGATTGCGTTGCTCACGCTGCTCGTCGCAGCCACATCGGCACAGCAGCGCGTCAACGTCGTAAATATCGGGTATGACCCGTGCGCCGACCCTAATCGCGTGACGGTCCTCGGGCTCGACCAGGCCGACGCCGCCGACTCATTCGAGCTCGTGCCGGTCTCCGGGGTCACGCGCATCTATCTGTGCAGCGCGTCGCTGCAGGGCGGGGTCGCGACGCATCTCTATGTGCACTTCGGGTCCGGGGCGGCCTGTGCCTCGACGCAGGCGTTCGTCAGCTACGTCTCGACGGCTGGACTGACGCCGAAGCGTCTGCACACCGGCGGAGGATCGGCGACGTTCGCGCGCAGTGAGACCAGCCGGGCGCTCTGCATCTATCGGCTGGTCTCGACGACCGTGAAGGGGCACGTGCGCTATGTCCAGGAGTAGCCTGCTCTTCGTCCTGTGCCTGCTGTTCGCTGCGCCAGCGGCTGCGCAGAACGTCCGTCGCGTCACGTCCACCATTCCGCCACCGTCGGGCGCCGGCGCGGTCGTCACGGTAATCGCCGGACAGAGCATCGCCAGCGCGATCACGGCGGCCGGTGCCGGCGGCGTCATCCTGCTGAAGGCCGGGACGCATCGGGTCACGAGCGCGCTGACACCGCTGAACAATCAGGTCTTCATCGGCGAGAAGGACAGTGACGGCACGCGGCGATCGCGGCTGAACGGCTCGCGCATCCTGACCGGCTGGATCGCCGACTCGGGCCGCTGGTATGTCACCGGCCAGACGCAGGCCGGGACGCTGGGCGTCGACATGGATTGCGACGACGGCACGCCGGAGCATCCGATCGCGGCCGGGCGCTTCGACCGCTGCGTCAACCCTGAGCAGTTGTATTTCAACTGCAGCACGGTCGCGACCTGCACGATGAAGCACCATGAGACGAGCCTGGCTGCCACCGGCGCCGGCGAGTGGTTCTTCGACTACGCGGCCGATCGCATCTATGTCGGCGACGACCCGACGAGCGCCTTCGTCGAGACGGCGGTCACGCAACTGCCGTTCACCGGATCGGCGAGTGGTGTCACCGTCCGCGGCCTCGTCGTCGAGATGTTCGCCTCCGTCAGCCAGGACGGAACCATCTACGCGAAAGACAACTGGCTGGTCGACGACAACGAGATCCGCTGGAACCACGGCGCCGGCATCCGCATGTCGACGCTGGTCGGCGCCAGGGTCCGCAACAACTACATCCACCATAACTGCAACTACGCCATCACCGGCGAAGGGCTCAACCTCGTCGTTGATGGCAATGAATTCGCCTACAACAACGTCCTGCCGCAGTCGAATGATTGGGAGACCGCGCCATGCGGGTTCTGGTCGTTCTGGGGCGCGGGCGGGACCAAATTCGTCCACACGCTCGATCTGTTAGTGCGTGACAACTATTCGCACCACAACAACGGGCCGGGCGTGTGGTTCGACATCGAGAACCGGCGCGGCATCATCAGAAATAACGTTCTCGAGTCCAACCGTCGCGCCGGCATCTTCTGGGAAATTTCCTGCTCGGCGGCCATTCACAACAACTGGGCGATCGGCAACGGGACCGGGCTCGACTTCCCGGGCATCGGGACCGGAGCCGGCATCGAAATCAACACGTCGGCCGACGTCCTGGTCTACGACAACGTGATCACCGGCAACGCCTACGGCATCACCGGGACCGACGACATCAGGAACGGCGGCAACGAAGCGGGCGGCCAGTGCCAGCTTGATGGCGTCGTGTGGAAACTCGCGAACCTCTACGTCCACGACAACATCATCACCTCGTGCGGATCCTCGGCTGGCGTCTACTGGACCGGCGTCACGGACAGCGGGCACGGCACCGACGCTTTTTCAGGCGCGCAGAATAACGACTTCGAAGACAACGTCTACACGCTCGGCGCCGGGACCAACTATTTCAACTGGGCGTCCGGCAACATCGCGACGGCCGCGTGGACGGCGCTCGGGCACGATGACTCAGGCTCGTTTGGCAGTTGTCCGTGACACTCCTTCTTCTCATGATCCTGCTCTTTGGCGGCGACGGCACCGGGCTCGCGACAGGACTCCTCACCGAGCACGTCCGAGTCGATGACATCGGCCAGGGGCAAACCCAGATCATCGGCGCTATTCGGGTCAGTGATTTCCTGTTCGTTGAACGCACCGTTGCTGGTGCGACCGAGATATCGCAGACAGAGCACGTCCGCGTGCGCGACACGCTCTCGGTCGGACGCGTCGATCCGGTGGTGCTTACCGGCGTCACGGTCGGCATTCAGATGGGCTTCCACGCCTCGAGTTACCGGGACACGCTCATCAACGAGTCGTTCTGCGTGGCCGTCTGGCCGCTCGCCGACATTAACGGGACGACATTCCGCGACATCGTCGGCGGCCACCACGCCACGCTCAACGGCACCGGGCTCGTCACTGGCGTCCCGTTCGCGCTGCCAGAGGGCGGCATGGGCGTCACGGCCAATGGGAACCAGTTCATCTCGGTGCCAGATGACAGCGCGGCGAATGCGAATCTCAACCTGAGTCTCGCGAACGGCGACATCAATCAGTCGATTCTGATCAAGACGACGCACAACAGCGCGACGCTGCGCTGCATCATGTGCAAACAGGTCACGGACTCCAGCGGCAACGGCTGGTATCTCGGCCATCAGAGCGGCGCGGTCGTCTGGTATCTCGAGGTCGCCGGGTCGACGATCTTCAACTTCTCGCGCGGGTTCGTGTCGGACGGGCTCGAGCATCTGATTACGCCTGTCTACGACACTGCGGCCGGCGAGGCGTGGATTGAGATCGACGGCGTGCAGTCCGGCGCGAAAGTCACCGGCCTCGGCACTGAGCCGGCGGTCACGAACGCGACGATGCGGTTCTTCATGTTCCAGGACGGCGTCGCCGGTGACGGCAGCGGTTTCATCGGGTCGGCTTGCTACGCCATGCTCGGCCGCGAGGGCGACGACCAGCTCGGGGCCCGTCTGGACCCCTGCCGCGATTGGACCGATATCTCTCGGGACGTGCGCTCGGTCGTGCCGCTGGTCATCAGCTACGGCATCCAGGGCAGTCGCCCGGTCGACCATTGCGCGCACACGGGCACCTGCACGTTCGGGCTCGACAATTCCGCGCACAACAGCGCCGGGACGCTCGGCTACTACTCGCTCGACCATCCCGACAAGCGGACGAGTTTCCGCAAAGGCGCGCCGTTCCGGGTCGTCTTCACGTTCGAAGGCATCTCCTACTACAAGCACGTCGGCCGCATGGTGTCGGCGCTGTCGGCACCTGGTCAGAACCTTGAGCGCATCACGCGGGTCACGTCGGCCGACTGGATGGATGTGGCGGCGAGCTCGCGGTTGCGCCTGCCCGCGCAGACCGGCATCGACTCCGATGCCGTCATGGGCCTCATCATCGACGAGGCGCTCAGGCCGCCACACGCGGTCGATATCAGCCCTGGCGCGGAGACGTTCGATTACGCCTTACACATGGGCATCGGCGGCCGCGAGTCGATCATGAGCGAGGCCGCCCGCTGCTGCGAGAGTGAGTTCGGCGTCTTCTACGTCAAAGGCGATCAATCGCAGGGTGGTGTCGTGACCTTCGAAGGCCGACCGAATCGCCAGATCGACATGACGGCCTTGGCGACGTTCACGAACAGCATGGCCGGGCTGACACCGAACGAAACGCAGAAGCCGAATCTGATGCTCATCACTGTGCATCCGGCCGTCGTCGGTGACACGCCCGAAGTGCTGTTCGCGATGACGGCTCGGCAGCCGATACCGCCGGGCGAAGCGGTGCAGATCCTGGTCGACTACCGCGACCCGGACAATGCAGCCATCGCCATCGCCGGAGACGACATCATTACGCCCGTCGTCGTCACCGACTATACGATGACAGCGGCCGAGGACGGTTTAGGCGTGAACCTGAATGCCTTCGCCACCATCGACGAAACCGGCGCCGAGCTCGGTGGAACCAACGCGGTCCTGACGGTCACGAACTCCTCCGGCCAGGTCGGCTGGTTCACGACGCAAATTCGCGGCACGGCCATCCGACACGAGGATCCGGTCACGATTCCGGTCGGGGAAGATGCCGTCATCCGTGCCGATGGACCGACCGAAGAGACGATGAACCTGGCGTATAACGGCTCGCGAGAGTTTGCGCAGTCGCTGGGCGAGCACATCCTGGCGCTCTACGAAGCCGGTCGCGTCTCGGCGATTTCCTTCATCGCGAACACGAGCGCGGAACTGATGACGCAGGCGCTGGCGCGCGAACCTGGCGACCGCATCGAGATTCTTGAGACGATGCAATCGGGCAACGTGGCGCACGCCTACGTCATCAATCACGTCGAGCTCGAAGTGACGGCCGGCAACATCATCCGGTGCACGTGGACGCTCGGCCCTGTCGCGGACATCGGCGCGGTCTGGTTGCTGGGCGTGGCCGGGTCATCGGAGATGGGAGAAACTACGGTGTTAGGACTGTGATTCGCACCGCTCTCCGGATGATTGGCGTGACATCGCTGGCGCACTACCGTTCGATGGTTGAGGCCGCCGCGCGCGCCGAAGGTATGCGCGTGGTGACCGACAGTCGGACCCTGCGTCCTCGCGTCGAGGAGGGCCGATGGCTTGTGCCATGTCCGAACTGCGGGGCCGGAATTGCTATTGAGCCGAACTGGCCTGAGGCCGGGTGTTTCGACGTGGACGCTGAGTGCTTCCGGTGGTTTCCGAACATTGAAATGCCAGCGGAGCGCGCCACCATCGAGGCGCTGTTGAATCGACGAATCAGCCGGGCTAACAGGAACTGGCTGCCAGGCGAACCAGTTGCCGCGCTCCGCGACGAGAACGACCGCAACCCTGATGCCGTGCGCGGCGAACGCGAGGCCGAGAGATGACGTGGACGACACCGCGCACGTGGGTGACAGCGGAACTGATTACCGCGTCGATCATGAACACGCACGTCCGCGACAACCTGCTCCATCTGCGCGGCTACGGCGAGCACTCCTGCGTCGCCTTTCACAATGCCACGCAGAACGTCACCGCAGGCAACACGGACGCGCTCAACCTCAATAGCGAGGACTACGACACCAGCACGATGCACGACACCGTGACGGCCAACAACCAGATCACGGTGCCGGTCACCGGAAAATATATCTGCGTCGGCTCCAGCTTCGCCGCCAACAACAACAATGGCGGCTGCGAATTGCAACTGCGCGTGAATGGGACGGCTGTTCGACGCTCACAGGCGACATCGGAGTCGGCGGACTTCGGCGATAGAACCCTGCACGTCTTCGGCTACTTGTCCTTGACGGCTGGCGACGACGTCGACCTCGCTGGACTCGCCGGAGCCAACGACGTCGCGTTCGGGAGTGCCACGGCGGCAATGGCGACGCGGCTCGAGGTCGTCGGGCCGTTCCCGAATCCGTAGGGAGATTGAATGACATTCGATGTGGCGTGTGACCGGCTGCTCGGGCATGAGGGCGGCTATGTAAACGATCCGAACGATCCAGGCGGCGAAACGAACTGGGGCATCTCGAAACGGTCCTATCCAGACGTCGACATCAAAGCCCTGACGCGCGCCGGTGCGAAGGATATCTATCGCCGCGACTTCTGGGACCGACTGAAGGCTGACACGCTGCACGATGGCGTCGCCTTTCAACTGTTCGACTTCGCCGTGAACAGTGGTATTGAGACGGCTGTCCGTTACCTGCAGCGCGCGGTCGGTGTGGCCGATGATGGGCACTGGGGGCCGGCGAGTGCAGCAGCGGCAGCGGCGACATCAGAAACCGACACCATCATGAAGCTGGCCGCGGAACGTCTGGACTTCATGACACGGCTCAAGAACTGGCCAGCGCACGGCAAAGGCTGGGCGCGTCGTATCGCCGCGAATCTGCGCTACGGGGCCGAAGATTCCTAAAAAGAGTGTGCAAAGGGCGATATTATCCGTGCAACAAACCAGTAAATGAGTGTGCATGCCATGCCAGCGATCGCGCCATACGGCGACTACACTGACGAGGCTATGCCTCCGAAGGTGAGCGTCGCCGCGGTGATGGGCCGCGTCGAGCGACTGGAGGAGCAGCGGGACGAGGCGTCCGCTCGCCTGAGGGTCGAGCTCGACGAACTGCGCAAGCAGTTTGCCGCGGTCGTCGCGCGGCCGATGGAGGTCGACAACATCCGATTCCCGCCGCGCATGGTCGCCGCGATCGTGGCCTCGGCGATCACGGTGTTCGGCGGCATGTATGCCTCGACCTATGGCCTGCGCTCGGACGTGCGCGACATCCTGACGACACTAGCGAATCAGGAGCGCATCAAGGTCGAGCAGCAGAAACTCGTCGACGAGAAGCAACGGCTCGCGGACGAACGCTTTCAATCGTTGCGCGATGCCGTCGGCGTGATCGACAAGCGCCAGCAGTTGCAGCAAATAGAAACGCAGGAACTCAAGGAAATGGTTCTGCAAACCAGGAGTCGGACAAATGAGTGACGAGATGGTCATCGAAGGCGCCGAGTGTTGCATTTTGGAAATCTGCTGCGGCAGCGAAGCGCAGGACAAGTCGCTGTCGGAGAAGATCGAAGCCGGCACGACGCTCAACAAACATCAGGCTTACGAGGCCGCCGAATGGATTCTCGATCACTACGACTTGGCGCCGCACGGGTCGCTCGTGCAATTCAAGCGCACGATCGCCAAGCTCGCGCGGACGTATCCAGGGATGCCGGGCTACGAATAGAGGTGACTGGTGGGTGAACTCGACGCGGGCACGATGAGCGACAAGGCGAGCCCGTGGTGGGTCAAGGCGGGCGTGCAATTCGGAGTGCCGACCCTGCTCTGCGTCGGTCTGGTCTATTGGATCGTCGGCGATGCCGATCGCAAGCACAACGCGATGCTGGCGGATAGTGTCTTCATTCGCCAGGAAATCACGGCGATGGGCGGGACGATGAACGCGCACATTGATTCCACCGGCCACGCGAACGCGGCGATTCTCTACTATCTGCAGCAACTGTGCATTCAAGGGGCGTCCAACGCGGGCACGCCGGCGAAGGATTGCACCTACAAGGGGCCGTGAATGTGGTTGATTGGTGGGCTGTTTGTGGCGGCGATGATCTGCGGGGCTGCTTTGGCCTGGAGCGCGAAACGGCAGAAGTGATGGGCAATTTCGCTGAGGCCTTGGCGGCCGAAGTGGAGCGGCTCCGGAAGGTGCTCGAGCGCATCCGCGATGTGCCAGGCGCGGACATCGAACGCGCGAAACTCCTCGCGCGGCAGGCGCTCGAGCAGACCTCAGACCACGAGGCTAGGCCGTGATGTCCATATAGGCGGCTATGAACTGCGCCGCAACTTGCGGGACGATGGCATTGCCGAAGCCAGACATCGCAGCCACGTAATTGGATATCCCATCCGCTTCGCCCAACTGGCCGGGGTCACTGTCACACCTCGACAACCGATCCACTTCTGCATTGACGCGCACGCTTGATTGGCGGTGGCTGTTGGTGTGGCCGACAAACCAAATCCGAGAGCGCGCATGGTCGAAGCCGACACCGCAAGCCGGCAGAACTGCCGCCCCGACTGAGTAGCCCATCGCTTCCACGTCATCGCAGAGGCCATCGAACCAGCTTCGCGCGTGGGAAACTTGCTCGCCAAAGAACACGCTAGGGCCGTTTGCAGTGAAGAGGCGCCGCTGCTCCGGCCACATATCAATCGCAACCTGTCGGCCTCGAGCCGCTGCCGAGAACTTCTGGCAGGGGCATGAGAACGTCCAGCACTCTCGGTCGTCAGGCCATCCAGATAGGCGAAGTGCATAGCTCCATCCGCCGATGCCGGCGAAGAAATGGCACTGGACGAATCCTCGGATGTCATCAGGTCGAACATCGACGATTGACCGGGTATCGACTTCGCCATCAGCAATCAATCCTGCCTTGATGAGTTCGCGCAACCAAGCCGCGGTCTTTGGATCGTTCTCGTTGTAGTAGACGCGCACACTCACTGCCCTCGGCCGGTTTTCTGCGCATGGTGCCGCGCACATAACCCTTGAAGATTTTCAATATCCCAGAAAAGATCAAGGTTCCCGCGATGCGGGATTTTGTGATCCACGTCTGTGCTGGGCGTTGTCGCGCCGTCCTCAAGGCACATGCGGCACAGCGGATCGCGGAGCAACGTCTGCGCGCGTCTGCCCCACACCGGATGACGCCAGCGCGCCAGATGATACAGGCGGCGCACGGACACGTTCGGCCGGTCGCGGTCCACGATGCGCTCGTGGAGGGCACAGTGGCCCTTGTCGACGATGACCGGGCATCCAGGCGTCAAACAGTAACGTCGCACTCATCTCCGCCCTTGCGCATACGTGTCGAGTTCCTCTTGGAGCCTTGTGAGCATCTCAACTCCGGCGTCTTCGCTGATGTCATCAGTGCCAACACGCTGCATCAACTCCAACATCGCCGCAGCACCGGTGTAGAATCCGTGCTTCACTGTATCAACGACGTTCGGATCATCGATGTCGATGCCGACGCGAGCAAATCGTTCATTCGCGTAGGTGACCCACATATCGCGCACCGTTCGACCAGCCAATACAGTTCCGTGGACTCGGTCGAACTGCTGTCTCCGCGACTCGCTGCGCTCACTCGCTCGTCGTTGCTGTCGTGAGTCAGTCATTGGACTTGACCGGCTTAAATGATCCCTTAGAGAACTTCACTTTAGGCGGCGGCATGAAACGCGGGCGCGGGCCGTCTTCACCTTCAACGATCAATGCGATGTCTGACGGTGGCACGCCATCGCGCCGTGCGTCCTCGAATGACTCGTATGTTCGACCTGTTCTGATGTCCATGTCTTCTCTCCGCTCTCAATGAAAGTCAGGGACCGGCGACCCGGCCCCTGCGTTTGTGCCTAGTCCTCTGCCGGGCACGGCTCAGGCACGATTGACAGCGACGCGACCTCGTCGCACTCTGACGGCTCCTCGGGCTTCACCGGCGGCACCTCTTCGATGTCCGGCATCGCGCTCTCGCCGACGTTCTTGATGACCTCCACCGACCACAGACTGCCCGGGCAGTTGCCGCGCAGCCGGAAGTGATAGATGCCGCGCAGAAGATAGCGCACCGGCTGCTGGCCGTTCTCGCGCGCGTCCATGCCGCTGAACGTCGCCGGCAGCATCGTATTGACTTCACGCTTGCGCGTCTCCAACACGTAGCTGTTCGTTGCGCCCGTGCGCCGGAAGTCGAACAGGACCGGATAGAGGCCGGAGGCCGTCGGGTTCTCGACGTTGATCCTAATCTGCGTCGGCGCGTCGCCCGGGCAACTGTTCGGCGTCAGCGGCGGCATGTCAACGATGGAGCTCGTGGTGCCGCCGGTGGCCAGGTCGCTCGGGCCTGCCGGGTTGCCGTTGCCGCACGCGATGGTGAACGCCGCGAGTGCCGCGGCCAGTAGGGGGAATGTCATTCTCGTCATTTCGTGTCTATCCGTTCTCCGTTGTGCCGTTTACGTTGTGGGCGACCGTCGCCCGTCTAGAGATTTATCGTTCGCGTTAGGCTTGGTCGCAATCGTCCAATGCACTGCCTCGAAGAATCGATCTTCAATCAATGGATACCGGAGGCTGGCGAATTTGATTAGCGTCAACTCGCACTCTTCCGGCGTGAACAGCCCGAACGCCTTGAGAGCCATCGCGAACGCTTCCTGATCCTTAATCATTGAAGCACCGCTCCAGATACGCGAACGTTTGCACGGACTCCAGTTGCTCTGGAATCACGTGCACGATGCGCCAGCCGAGCGCGGCGGCATGGCTCCACTTCTCGAAGTCAATTCGCTGAAAAGCGCCGCGCGAATGTGCGCCCTGCACGAACGTGCCGCCGTGAATCTCGAGCGCGACCTTCTCAAGCGGCCATGCCCAATCCATCCTCCACTTCCGCGTCGGATGAAACGCGAACTCCGGCACCGGCTCGGGCAGGCCAGCGAGCGCGCACAGACGGCCGAACGTGACACCGGAGGACTTCGCAGTGGACGCGCGCCGTGTCTTAGCCTTCGTTGTCGCGGCGTCCACGCGATGCGTTGGCAGTCCTGTGTAGCCTTCCCAGCCTTGGTATCGGCTCACTTCTCTGTCTCCTGCACGCGACCAATCGCGCGTCGAACCGTCGCGAGGTCGGCATCCGTGACCCACCCGAATCCATCCGCGAGCGTCGGTTCAGCGCCTCTGTGGAACTGGAAGAAGCGTTGCGCGCCAAAGCGCACATGCCAGTAACCAGACTCCAGCAATGTGACGCTGCACGCCCCATGTTCGCTGTTCACTTCTCTGTCTCCTGCACGGGCTGTGTGAGCCGAGCGATCTCCAGAATGTATTTCGCGACACTCGGCACGAACCGAGCCGGGCGTGTGCGCTGCCCACCCTGCGCCAAGGCGTATTCCGCATCAGCGACCAACTGCGCCAGCGCCGCCCTGAGCCGCTCGATCTCCTGCTGCTGCGATACGAACAGGCCCCGGCACGCCTCACAGATGTGGTACATCGGGTCCGCGGCCTGACCGCACGCCTCGCAATGAACTGGCCTTGAAAGCCGGAGGTCGTCGATCTCCTGCTGCTGCTCCTGCTCTCGCGCGAGGAAGGGCTGGAGATCCTTGGCGCAGTCACGCAACCCAGCGACTTCATCCTCCCAAAACGCCTTCACCACATGGCGGCCCTCACAGGCCACCTCGATCGCATTAGCCTCGGCTCTCCACCGGGCTTGGAGTCCCTCTAGCGACAGAGGATCAGGCATGGCTACACGTCCAGCAACGACAACTGATTGTCCGCCGCCGCGAGAAACTGCACTGCCTGCTCGAAGTAAGAACTCTTTAATTCCACACCGAGGAACTTGCGATGCATCTGCATCGCCGTGACGCCTTCGCTGCCGATGCCCATGAACGGCGACAGAATCACGTCGCCAGGATTGCTCCATAGCGTCAACGCGCGCTCGATCACGTCCAATTGAAGAGGGCACAAGTGCCGCTCGTCCTTGTCCTCGCGCGCCGCGTCCACGTTCAGCGTCCGCGTCTGGCGCACCGTCATCCAGACCGGCGAGGCCCATTCCTGCCACTGATCGAGCGAGAACTCGGCTGGAGTGTGCGCGATCGGCTCCGCGTTCTCGCCATCGCGGCGGAAGACGAGCAAGTAGTCAGCCATGCCGGCGCGGCTGCGGCTGCTGTCCTTCTGCAGTTGCTTGTAGAGCAGCCCGAGCGCCTTCGTGCGCGTCATCTCGACGACTGGTGACTTCCAGATCGTGATCCGCGCGTGCAACGTCCAGCCGGCATCCTCGTGCGCGCGGATGATGTCGCCGCTCAGATCCTTGATGCCGATGACGCCATCCTTCCACTTCTGCAGCGGCAAGTCGGAACAGTGGACGGCAGACAAGCGGCCCGGCTTGGTGACGCGCGCCAGTTCGCGCAGCAGATAGCCGTAGTGCTCGAGGAACTCGCCATCGTTCGCCGCGTTACCCATGTCGGCGGCCGAGTCGCTGTAGACGAACAGGTTGCTGAACGGCGGCGAGTAGACCGACAGGCCGACGCAGGCGTCCGGCAGTTGAGAGATGACCGAGACGCAGTCACCGTGGATTGCGCTGTAGCCGTGGCCCTGCTGAGAGTCGATGCAACGGACTTCGGCGTGGCCAATCCAGTCCTTCACTTGAACAAGTCGCTGCGGTTCATACGTCACTCGTCGCTCCTTCTCCGCGCCAATCGCCCGCGACATCGCCGCGCGCATCTCGGCCTTCAGTTCCGCATGGTCGTCGGCCTTACGGTCGATGACGCGCCCGATGGTATCTTCGCCTTCCGCGACCACGAGATGCACGTGCACCGGCCGCGCCTGCCCGAAGCGCCAGCAACGCCGCACGGCCTGATACCAGGCTTCATAGCTGAACGTGCGGCCGACGAACGCGACCCGCGCGCAGTGCTGCCAGTTTAGGCCCCAGCCGCACACGGATGGCTTACTTATCAGGTGACGCTTCGTGCCGTCGGCAAACGCCGCGAGCGCCGCTTCCTTGCGCTCGATCGGATGACTGCCGCGGACTTCGACGGCACTCGGCATCATCGCGGCCAGTGCGTCGGCCTCGTAGTCGGTATCGCACCAGATGACCCACGGCTCGTCAGGCTCGGCGTTGACCAGCGCCGCGACAACCGCGGCACGGGCCGCAATCGTCTGACGCTTGACGTCGTGCATCTCGGTCGCACTGACCGCGCCGCCAAACAGGCCGCCACCGATCGGCGCGTCTGGTTCATGCGCGCGATGCCGCGTGATATCCAATGGCGGCAAGTCAAATCCTGAGATGTCATCGCCTAGGTCGCGCGGGTGCTCGGCCATCCGTGCCCACGACGCCATCCAGTCGAAGAACGGCGTCACGGCATGGCCCTTCAGCCTCCACGTGCCCGTGTCGCCGCTATCGTTGATGAAGAATCGCACGAGCATCTCGGATCGCGTGAGCACGTTCAGGAAGCTGGCATGCTGCGCGAGCTCGGTATGGTCGTTCGGCGCCGGCGTCGCGGTCGCGGCCGTCTTGAACCGCTGGCCGGCGAACGTGTCAATGAGCGCCTGAGACATCTTGCCCGTGAAGTTCTTGAGGATGCTGGCCTCATCGAGCGCCACCGCGCCGAACGCCTGCGGATCGAGCAAGTGCAGGCGATCGTAGTTGCACACATTGATCCCATCGCCCGCGTCATCCTGGCTGCGCAGCACGCGCACGGGATACCCGAAGCGCCGGCCTTCGGCTTCAATCTGGCGCGCGACCGCCAGAGGCGTCAGGATCAGCGTGCGGCCGTTCGTCGCCTGTGCCGCGTGGATGCCCCATTCGAGCTCGCAGATCGTCTTGCCTAAGCCCGTATCCAAGAACAGACCGAACGATCCAGCGCGCAAGCCGAAGCGCACGCATTCGGCCTGAAAAGGAAACAGATGCGCAGAGATCGGCGGCGCGTCAGGCAGGCCACGGAGCGGCGCGGTCAACGCCTTCGCCGCGAGGAATTCTGCGTAAGTGCTCATGCGTCTCCCAATGTTTCAGCGTGCGGCACGTGCTCAATCGGTGCAGTGTCCGGCAGCGTGCGCCAGTCCGGCCACGTGCGCGACTGATTCTTCAGTTGCTTGGCAGCGATGGCGCGCACGATGTCGTCCGGTGAATGACCCGCTCGCCATGCGCCGTCGAAGGCGAGCAGCATCACGTCTACCCACTCAGTCAGGTCTGTCGGTGCACGCTCAATCTCGACGAGTTCTTTCCGGATGTGCGTCACGACGCCGATAGTTCGTGGACCTGGCCCGAATGTTCTCTGCGACCATGACCGCTGCTGATGTAAGTGCAATTCGAGATCAAACACAGGCGCTCCAATCTGTCGCTCGTCGTAGCTGCGTGGGTCGTAGGGAGCCGTGCCGAGCACGCGCCCGCGGCTGTCGCGTCGGACTTCGTAGCTCATAGCAGCAACAGTCCCGCGCCGAGCAGCACAAGGCCGAGCGCGGCGAGCCAGTCGTTACGGTTTGGCATCGGTGCCCTTCTTCCTCTCGGCCAGCATCGCGTCGGCGGCATCAAAGCACACCTCGGCGATTTCATCCGCCGGCGTGTTTTCGAGGATGCGAGGATTCGCCAACACGCCAGCGAGCGCCTGACCTGCGTAGTATTCGCGGAGCGTCATGCCCTTGACGTGCAGGCTGTGGATCGTCACCGGAAACGCCTGCCCGCCGTGATCAACTGGCATCGGCCGCTCCGCTCGCGATGTATTCGCAGATGCTCACGAGGTGCGCTTTGTCCCTCACGATGGCCGCGCGGTCGTCGGCCGTCAGTTTCGCGCCGTTCGTGACGCGCAGTTGCCCGTCGGAGGCCGACATCGCGTGGCCCTTGGCCTCGAGCACGCACGCGAGCTCGCACGCGGACGCGCGCACTACAGGGCCGTTCTTTAACGTCACGAGGTCAGAAGCTGACTGGTTCATCGCTGCCTCCGAACGGGTTGTTCGTATCCGTCAACGGTGCGGGCGCTGGCGCCTTCCAGCCGGCGCGCAGCCTGCTCGCCCAGCCGCGAGCGCGGGCCGCGTCCTTGACGTTGTAGCCGCGCTTCTTCTTGTCCTCGTCGCTGTCGCCAAGTTGCGACGTGAAGTAGTCCAGGCGATCGGCGATCATGTCGAGATATTCCGGCGGGCACTCGCTGAACTTGCGGCCTTTCATCGGCTCGCCGGACCAGTCGCGCGGATCTTTGGCTTTCACTTCAGGATCACCGTGCGGGCCGTCGAGGTCGGCATCGGACGCGGCGGGTTTGCCGTTCGGCGCCGTAGTGCCGGCGCGGCGCATGCGCTCCTCGGTCAACGACAGGATGTGCTCCATCGTGGCTCCGAGCGTCTTCGCGAGCTCGCGCATGTCGGCCAGCACTTGATTTTGCAGCTTCGTGAACTCGCGAATGTCCGCGAGCACGGCGTAGACGTCCACGGTCGTTGGATTCTCTTTGCTCACTGGTCGAATTCCTCACTGGAATACACGCCCGCCAGGACGTCCGGAAAAACGAGCCGCGCGAGTTTGGATAGTGCACGAGCGACGCACATATCTTCGGGCACGCGGCCCCATCCGCTTTTCTTGAACGAGTCCTCGCCCTTCGTCCAGCCGCGTCGCGCGTCTTCGACGCTGTAACTAATCTTCATCGGCGGGTCGTCGCCGCGCTGCGTCTCAAACGTGGCGCGCTCTGGCGTGCGCTCGATGCACCGAAAGTATTTCGCCTTTCCGCTCTTGAGGACGAGCGCGTGAATCAGCCCAGAACTGAGCGTCGGCTTCCCATCCAAAACATGAAAACTTCGCAGCGATGCCATCGCTTGGATTCCGAATTCTCGGCCTGCCAAAATGACAGACAGCACTGCGTCGGCATTCCCAAATGAACTAAAGAGACGCGCCTGAAACATGGACTGAGCGAGCTTGTATGCCTCCGCGAGCGAGCGCGGCTCGAGCGCCCGCTCGTAGTCCACGACCACCGGCGTCAGGGCTTGACTGCCGCCATCTTGGGCACGTTGGCCGCTGATTGTTCCTTCTGATACTGGAATATTGCGCGCTCCATCTGGTCGGTGACTTCGTGCTCCACCTTCGCCACGAGAAACGGCGTCTGGCTGTTCGTTGCCGGGTCGATGCCGGTCGTTTCCGTATAGCGCGTCATCACGAACCACTGGCTGCCCCTGCGGACGATCTTCGGCGTTTGCACTTCTCGTGGCATTCGGCGTCTCCTGTTTGACGGCCAGTTGAGCGGCCGCGTCGTGAACGAAGTGAACTCCTGGAGTTAACACTGCTACGTCTGGCTTGTCAGGCATCGCAGCCGCAATGTCGGCCTCGACGTCGGCGCGATTGTTCGCGAACAGCGACTCGGAGGCCTCGCGCACGTCGGCCACTTGCGCGGGCGTGGGTTTGTTCTGCATTGGAACTCCGTCGAATGGGCCGAGCGATGGCGTGTTGTCTTGCGCCTCTCGACAATCGTCTTCTTCATCGAAGGCGCGAGTGGCGGCGACGTGGAAGGCTTCGCCGGCCTCTTCGAATGTGTCGAACACCGCGACATCATCGCCGGTCGGCACGCGCGGCTTGAAAATCTCATCGAAGTCGATCGGCACGTCCGTCTTGAGCGCGATCAACTGGCGCGTCGTCGGCCACACGTCGCGGCGGAAGTCTTGGAGTTTCGTGCGGCGGCCCGCGGTAATCGTCGGCGTCGCGCCAGCATCAAAGGCGTTCCACAGATTTTCCAGCGATCCAAACTCGGCCAGTATCTTTCCGGCCCAGACGGAGCCGATACCATCGCATCCTGGCACGTTGTCCGATGCGTCGCCGCAGAGTGCCAGGTAGTCGCCGACTTGATGCGGCTCGACGCCGAGTTTCGCCTTGACGGCCGCCGCGTCCACGAGGTTGCCGCTGTCCAGCCATTTCACCAGCACGCGATCGGTCGGCGTGACCAGTTGCAGCAAGTCCTTGTCGCGAGTCGCAATCAGCACGGACGTATCGACTGACACCTGGGCCACGATGGACCCGATGAGGTCGTCTGCTTCCATGCCCTTAACTTCCAGCGCATAGAATCCGTCGGCCTTCAGCGTGTCGATCGCGAGGCGCATCTGGTGATAGAGCGGCGCACGGTCTTCGGCCTTGCGATTCGCCTTGTAGCGCGGATCGATCTCGCGGCGGAAACTTGGCGACGGATGGTCGCAGCAGATGACCGCGCGTGGCTGCCCTGATGCCAATGCGCGCACGCGCTCGACGGTCTTGATGCTGGCCGCGTCAGGGTTCGGATCGTTCGTGCTGACGTGCCACATCATGTGCACGATAGCGCTCAGGTCTACGACAAGTAGCGCGTTCACTTCGACTCCAAAAACCGCTCGCTTGTCTTCTTGGTTGCGCGCTCGCCGAGGATGAACTCGACATCGATCACATCGTTGTCGGCAATCTCGGCCCAGTGCTCGGAGATGTAGTGGTGCGCGGTGGGCACGGTGCGTGCGCGTGTGCCCCACGAATACGGATCGTATTGGCACTTCATGTCGCAGAGATTGACTAAGATCACGAGCGGCTGGCTGCCGAATCCAGCGCGGCGCAGAATCCAACCGTCATCGCCTGATACTTCAATCGCCAGCATCGGCATCGTCGTTCCGCTGTCTCGTATTTCCAGTTGCTTGATCGTCATCGCACCACCAGTCCGCGCCAGTCGCGCAGTTCCGTCAGCGTCTCGACCCACGTCGCGCGGCACCAGGACTCCATGCAGAACCGATGCTGATGGCGCACCGTGACCGTGCATCGTTTCTGCGGATTCACGCGCGAGCAGGAACCGATGCGCAGCGCGAGGTTGCCGCATTTCGGGCAGTGGGCCCTCGTGACGCCGCGCTCCTGTTTGTCGAGGAACTCGTCGTATGTCATGGCTTGCACCCGAAGAGTTTTACTGAGTCGTGCGTGGCGTCGTTGTTGACGACAACCACGGCATGCCCAAGTGCCCGAGCGACCTTAACGGCAGCAAACACATTCAGCGGCACCGTGACGTCCCACAGATAGACGCCGCCGACGTATTCACTGCTCCATCGGTTGTTGCGTTTCTGCTCGTTGCTCTCAAGTTCATGGACTCTCTTGCGAAGGCGCCGAGCTTCCCGCTGCGAAATCCTCATCGCGCGGCCTCGCTGGTTTCTACGTTCGCGGCGTTGACGGCCGGACGCAGCCATCGCATGAGCATGATGGCCTTCTCTTCCGGCTTGAACGTGGCGGTGCCGGCGTCCGCAATCGGCACGGGAAACTTGAATCCGCTCACCGAATAGAACAGGTTGCCATCGCGATAGAATTCGAACACGGCAATCTGTTTCACGAGCTCGGTCAGGTTGTATCTCATCGCCACATCCATTGGTGTCCGCGCAGCGACCAGACACGCACGCGGTTCCGCATCGCGCGCAGGAAGTTCAGCATCACCACTCCTCGCTGTCTTCGTCGAGGCGAATCTCGACGCGACCCAGGTTGTAAGTCACTCCAATCGGCTTGAAGTCGGCCGGCTCGTCCAGTTTCACTCGGTCGCCTTTGTGAATCTCGCTCGGCGTCACCGGCTCGCGCGTCCCGATCGATACGCGCACTGGGGCCGTCATCGGCCACGCGCGCAGTTCCTCAATCAGTTCCTCGTTTGTCACGCCGACCTCCGCGCCTGCCGCTTGGCGTCCTGAAACCGGCGCTCAATCTCGGCGTCGTCGATGTCCCACTGTCGCCGCGCGTTTTGGATGCGTCGCGCACACTCCGGGTGATACTTCGTGCCGCGACGCGCGAGCGCCAGCAGTGAGCGCGAGCACTCGCCACATGAGCAGGCGCGCATCAGAGCGACCCCTGCTTGCGCTGCAACCGATCGATCTCTGCGGCGATGAGCGCGCCAGCCTTCGCAAGATTCCGGATCGGGTCATCGCTCGGCTTCCACCACGACGCCTCCCACGGCCACGTAAACGGCTGCGCGAACGCCTCGCGGAGCACTTGTTTGGCCGCCGCCCATGCGTAACTCGACGCAGCATCAACCATCTCACAGCCGACGTGCGTGTCATCGTGCTCGGATGTCCATCCTTCCGATGAGACCTGCCGTCCACGTTCTTGGGCTATGAGTGCTACCCCGGTGCAAGCATCATTGGGAAAGCATCGATCGCCACGGCCGGACTGATACCCGCAGGACTGGCATTTCCAGCCTTCAATGGGTTGAGACAAGCCGCCAAAGAGAAACATGACGTTGTCACTACCGCATCCGCATACGACGTTCATCGAATCACCTCCCGCATCAGTGCCGAATCTCCCCATCACGCAGGGCGATGACGTCCAGCGGCGGGATGACCAACTCGCGAATGAGTTCATCGCGCACGTCGATGGCCTGCTTCAGGCTGACGGCAATCTCCAGCGCTTCACAGCGCAATTTGCGCTCAAGGTGAAACGCCGCGTAAAGCGCCTCGATATGCTCGATACTGGGCAGCGTGCGGCGCTCGCCGAGGGCGTATTCGAAGGCTTCCTTGAGGTAATCGCGCTCGTCAGGCTTGGGCACGACGGACGGCGCCGAGAACAACCAACGCCACATCCACATCCTCATGCGGTCCTCTTCTTCCTGAACGTGGTCACGGGCTCCAGTCCGAGTTTCGCCAGGATGGTGGCGCTGAAGTTGCGGCGGCCGTGCAAGAGGTCGTGCAAATACGGGCTGGAGATGCGGAGCGCCTTGGCCGCCTCGCGTTGCGTCTCGTGGCGCGCGACGAACGCTCGCAAGGTCGCTTCCGGTGATTTCGGCATGGGAAGAGAATTAGCATATTTGCAAAACGACCGTCAAGAGGGTGCAGAAAATATTTCTGCGGGAGTGAGAACACAAGCACAATCTGTTGTATTCAGATTGACCCGTAAGCCCATATTTTGTGTCCACTTGAGACGATGTTTTTGTTGACACCTGTATACAGAGGTGTAGACTGACCCCCATTCCATGAATGGCTATACCAAACTCTTTAATTCCATCCTTGCGTCCACGATTTGGCGTGAGGATGACAAGACCCGCATCGTCTGGATTACGCTCTTGGCGATGGCCGATCGGCACGGCGTCGCGGATGGGTCAGTGCCAGGATTAGCCGACTTTGCGCGAGTCTCTATAGCCGACTGTCGGCACGCGCTCGAACGACTCTCCTCCCCAGACGAAGACTCCAGATCGCAAGAGCACGATGGCCGACGCATCGAACCAGTCGAGGGAGGATGGCGGCTGCTCAATCACGGCAAATACCGACAGAAACTCAGCGTCGATGAGCGCCGGGAATACCTCAAGGTCAAGCAGCGGGAATACCGCGCCAAGAAACGTCAACACACGTCAACAACGGTAAACAATGTATCGGACACGGATACACTGTTGACACAAGCAGAAGCAGAAGCAGAAGCAGAAGCATCTCCAAAAGAACATAAGAGCACGCTCGCTCGCGCTCGCTTTGAGCGGTTTTGGTCAGGATACCCACGCAAGGTCGGAAAAGACGCCGCGTGGAAAACATGGGGCCGTCTCAAGCCGACCGACAGCCTGACCGAGCACATCATCGCGGCCGTGTCCATGCAAGCGAAGTCACCGCAATGGACGAAAGATGGCGGGCAATTCATCCCTCATCCGCGCACATGGCTGCATCAAGGTCGATGGCAAGATGAACCTCCCAGCAACGGCAACCATCGACAGCGCACAACCACCCCAGCGCGCCAACCGTGCCCGCATGTCGAGCCTTGCAACGGGCGTCAGATGTGCGCGCTCGCCAGCGAAATGGGCAGACCGGAAAAGCCGAGATGACATGGCATCGAACACCATTCGGCGACCACTCCATCCGCTGCGGTGGAGGTGATTGCACCGTGCTGCACAAGTCGACAAACGCGCTCTATGCCGTGATCGGAAGTGCGAGTCTCATTCGTTGCGCGTCATGCTTTACGAAGGTGTTCGACTACTGTCCACTACCATCCGTTGCACCACTCCTTGAGCCGCCAGTAGCAGCACCTCAGCACGTGCCAGTGCCAGGATTCACCACCCTTGCGTCACATATCGCGGACTTCAAGCGCAGACAGTCCGGCGAGGTCGACGACCCGCATGACACAGCCACGTTCTGAAGGCGTATACTCAGCGGCCATGAGCACGCGGCAACTGGTCTTCCTCGTCAGAGCCGATGTCGATGAGCGCGTCCCAACGGACCACGCGCAACGCCAACTCCTCAGCCTCATAGTGGATGCGTGGCTGGTCACGAGCTCAGAGCACATCCGCGTCGAAACCGTCGCGCAAATCACAGGCCCTCCGCAAGACGCAGGGCCATACGATACGAATCTGAACCAGGGCGAGTGACCGGGGGGACTCGCAATGTTTCACGCGCAACAGGTCGGAAACCGCTGGGCAGCCTCCTTTACATGGCATCTAGTTTGAAAGTTTTGAGCGGTCAAAATTATGGGCGGACCAGGGAGCGGGAAGTTAGCGAAGCCGGGATCGGGCGAGAAGGCGGCTGATGGCACCGTTGCGTGGCTGGCTGGCACCGCTGCGCGACGAACGAAGGCGCGGCCGACCCTACCCCCTATCCAGACGTTCGACGCGCCTGCGGGGCTCCTGGCGCCTCAGCGTGCCATCTGGGACCGGTTGGCGCCGCACGCCTTCGCGGCGCGGACGCTGACCCGGGCCACGGAGGCGTCGTTTCTGGACGTGATTGACTGCATCGTGATGCGGGACGAGGTGAAGGCCGCGATTGACCACGACGGGTTGACGCGGGAGGACGAGAAGGGCATCCGGAAGCATCCACTGTTGACGGACTACCGCGGCCTGTATCAGCGGGTCGAAGCCGGGCTCGTGCGGTTCTCGCTGTCGCCGCTGGCGAAGCCGATCCTGCCGTTCGAAGAGGGTCCGGCCGACCCGTTCGCGGGCTTCGAGGAGCCGACGTGATGGCGTGTTGTCCCGCAGTGTCATGCGCTGACGCCACGGATTGCTCAATGGTCGGCGGATGCGTGACGCGAAGATTCGGCGCGCAATTGCAGTCGATTGTGCCAACCAATGAGCAGCGCGACGACGCGCGAGCACTCGCCGGCGGGAAACCACGCGCGGTGCGCGACCCGCACAAAATCAAACGCAATCGGAAAGCCTTGACGCGCTGGACGCCATAGGGTTATGGGGCGGAAGACCGACGTTCAGGACCGGATGCTGCTGCCATTCCTGAGGCTTGGCGATGGGGTCATCGACGTCGGGGCGAACATCGGCAACTACACCGAGCGATTCGCCCGGGCCGTCGGGCCGACCGGGCACGTCATCGGCATCGAGCCGGACGAGGACAATCTCCGCAAGGCGATCGCGCGGTGCGCCGACATGCCTCAGGTTGAGTTCGTGCACGCGGCGTGCGCCGGCGCGAACGGGTCGCGCGTGCTGTATCTCGGCGTCGAGCGGCGCTCGCATAACAGCTTCTGGCAGCGGAACATCCCGGGCGGCAAGGCGAACAAATCGCGCCCGTGCGAGCTCGTGACGCTCGACGAGGTCGCGGCCACGGCGCGCGGATTGCGCGCGATCAAGGTCGACACGCAAGGGGCCGAGCTCCTCGTGCTGAAAGGCGCCGCCGCGACGCTCGCGCGGTTCGATGGCGTCTGGCAGATTGAGCTCTGGCCGTTCGGCCTGGAGTCTGCCGGCACGACCCTAAAAACGGTTGTACAGCGGTTTCAGGCGACCGGATGGCAGCCGCATCAGACGAACTGGCTGGAGGTCGTGCGCCGCGCGAAGACGATTCGGGCGCATACCTCCTTCGATGTCGTGGTGACGCGATGACATATTTGAACGCGATTGGCGAGATTATCGACACGATCGCGCAGCGTGAAGAGGACGCCATTATGGAAAAAGACATACTCACGGCAGCGGACTCCACGCAGGGCCAGCCAATGCGCGGGCCTCAGCGCTTTCAGGCGGCCGTAACGATGGAATACGAGACGCAGGCTCCGGAGACTTGGCGCGGCGAAATCGTCGTCCCAAACGCCCGCCTCGGCGCTCGTAGAGCCTTGGAGGCGGCACAGAAGGCTTATCCGAACCGGAAATGGTCGTCCGTGGTGATTCTACTGACCAGATGACCGATATCGACGACTACGCGCGCGAGGTGGTCGAGGGCCGCGTGCTGGCCGGCAAGTATCACCGGCTGTCATGCGCGCGGCATCTGCGCGACCGCCGGCGCGAGTCGACGCCCGCGTTCCCCTACCGGTTCGACAGTGACAAGGCCGAGCGATTCTTCGCCTTCGCGCAGCTTCTGAAGCACTATCGCGGCGAATGGTCCGGACAACGGATCGTCCTGTCGTCGTATCAGCGGTTTCGGCTCGGGTCGATCTTTGGCTGGGTGCACACCGGGACAGGATTGCGCCGCTTCCGCAAGGCGTATAACGAAATCCCGCGCAAGTCTGGCAAATCGCTAGAAGCCGCCGTGGTGGCGATTTACACCACGTTTTTTGACGGGGAACCTGGCGCCGAAGGCTACTGTGCGGCCAGCAAGCGCGAACAGGCGCGCATTGTGTTTGGCGACGCGAAAAATCTCGTGCAATCCTCAGGGCTCCGCGACCGCATCACGGTGCAAGTCGCCAATCTACACGCTGAGCGCACCGCGTCGAAACTCGAACCACTGAGCGCCGACTACAACACGATGGACGGCCTCAATCCGCATCTCGTCATCCTCGATGAATTGCACGCGCAACCAGACCGAGGCGTGATCGATGTGCTGGAAACGGCGACAGGCGCGCGCCGTCAGCCGCTGATGTTCGAAATCACGACCGCCGGCGATGACCTCGTGAGCCCATGCGGTGATGAACACGAATACTGTTGCAAGATTCTCGACGGCGTGATTCAGGATGAAACTTTTTTCGGTTTCATAGCGCATGCGGATCCAGAGGACGACTGGCTGGACGAGCGCACGTGGAAGAAGGCGAATCCGCATTACGACATCTCGGTGAAACCGGACGACATGCGGGCGCTCGCTGAGAAGGCGAAGCACATGCCGTCGGCCGCGGCGGCTTTTCGGCGCAAGCGGTTGAACATCTGGGTCAACAGCGACAATCCCTGGCTCTCACTCGATGGCTGGCAGAAGGGCCAGAGCCGGCCGGATGCGTGGTCCGCTGATGACCTCGCGCACGAGCCGTGCTGGGTCGGCATAGACCTGGCGTCGAAGATCGACCTCCTGGCAATGGTGTTTGTGTTCCCGCCGCGTGCCGGTCGCTCGAAGTGGCGCATTCTGCGGTGGTTCTGGACGCCAGCCGATACGCTCATGGAGCGCGCGCGCCGGGACCGGGCGCCGTATGACGTCTGGCGCGACCAGGGCTATCTGCAGACGTGCCCGGGCACGCGCGTGGACCATCAGGCCGTCCGCGAGGTGCTCCGCGAGCAGCGGACGAAGTTCGACATCGAGCAGATTGGCTTCGACCCGTGGCATGCCGATACGCTCATCGATCAACTGGTGACCGAGGACGGTTTTGACGTCGATCAGGTGCTGGCCGTGCCGCAGACCTACGCCGGGATGGGCAGTGCCGCGAAGCGCTTCGAGGCCGACGTCTTAGCCGGCGACGTCGATGCGCAAGGCGATCCCGTGTTACGCTGGGCCGTTTCGAACGCGGTTGCGCAACGCGATGGCAAAGACAACATTTACCCCGTCAAGAAAAAGAGCCGCGGCCGGATTGACCCGGTGATGGCGACCCTGATCGGGATGGCGCTGCACTTGAAGCAGCCGGCGGTCGTGGAACCACGGTATCAGATGCTTGTTTTCGGCAGATAAATGGCATGAGTGACGAACCGCGCCGCGGTCCAGGCCGCCCGAAAGCGCCGCCGGATTACCATCTGCAACTCCGCGTGCCGCGGCCGATGTATGACGCGCTCAAGCGGGTCGCCGATCGCAAGGATGCCAGCGTGTCTGAGGTCGTCCGCAAGTTGATCGCGAATCGCTCGACGCCGAACGATCCATAGTGAGCGAGTTAGTCGTGGATGGAATTGCGCCCGACCTTGCCACGGTAGAACAGACTAGATGCATCAGCGATCGCGGCACGAGCGAACGACATTGCGGCATCTTTCGAATCAAAACCGGGAACGGCCAGACCGACTGACCATGAGGCACCGTCAGCACTGCGCAACACGAACGCCCACTCCTGAATCATTGGCGTTTCACCGCGATGTCTGGCGCCTGATTTCGTGTGCCCAGTAGGGCGCGCGTAACAATACACGCCAAACTTGCCGCAATCCTCAATGATTCGCGATGCTGCCATCTGCTCTCGCTCCTTCGCCAACTAACAAGAGAACATTAGCACATACGCTAATTTGCTGTCAAATCACGCCGGCACCTTCGCCGCGTTGCTCACGACAATCCGAATCTCATACGAGCCGCGCTGCCCGAGCGGCCAGGTCCACTCAATCAGCGCGCGATGCCGCTCGATGAGCAGATCATCCTCCAGAATCGCCATGTCTTCCGGGTCGAGCGCGAACGTGAACACGCCATCCTCGTCAATCATCGACAGGATATCGACGTGGTCGCGACTGTTGATGATGGTCAGGTCGTCATCCTCTTCGGTGTAGAGGGTGAGGGTCGCGGTCAGGAGCGCGGAGCCGGGTATCGGCGTCTCGGTATTGTCGATGAACGTCATCGAGAGTTCCGCGCTGTCGTTCTCACGAAACGGGCCGACCGTGGTATCCGGTTTCCTGAGCGCCATGACTATGTGACCTCCACGTTCCGAATTGTAGCCGCGACGACCGAAACATTCGTGGCCGATGCGGTCGTGACGCGGACATCGCGCACGCGCACCATGCGGCCAATCCCACGCCACACATCGCTCACGCGCACGCCTTCGACGAGTGCGACTTCGAGCGGGTTGAGTGTGACCTCGAGCACATCGACGACGCGCAGAATCTCGACGACGAAGGCGCCAGCGCCGAGAATCTGATTCCCCTGCTCATCGACGCGCACGTGCTCAGTGAGTGACACGAGCAGCGGCGTGATCTGCGCGGTGACGGTGTCGCTGACCCGAACGTTCTCTTGCAGCGACTGATTCAGCGTGCCCTGGTCGACGAGGACCGGCGGCGTCAGGGTGTCCGAAACCAGCACCGACTCGGCGAGTGCCGCAGTCGCCAGCGTCATCACCGCCGTCACGGCGTCGCTGACCAGGACGCTCTCGTTCGTAAGCGCCGCGGTCAATCCGAACGACACCTGGCCCGTATCACTGACCCGAACGTTCTCTTGGAGCGCCGCGAGCAGTGGATTGAGGGTCGTCGCGACCGTATCCGACACGCGCACCGATTCGCCCGGCGACGTCTGAAGCGGATTGAGCAGCGCCGAGACGGTATCGGTGACGCGGATGTTCTCTGCCGGCGTGGCCTGCAGCGCCATGTTCGCCGCGAGTGCATCGCTGACGCGCACATTCTCTTGATGCGCGGTCTGCAGCGGGTTCAGAACGACCGTTACCGTGTCGACGACGAGGACGTTCTCAGTCGTCTGCACCAATTCCGGGCTGAGCGCGACCGTGACCACGTCGCTGACCTTGACGTGCTCGGTCGCCGACGACTGCAGGGCCATGTTCGCGGTCAGGTCGTCGGTGACGCGAACGTTTTCCTGCAGCGAGGATTGCAGCGGATCGAGAACGACGGTCAGCGTGTCGCTGACGAGAACGGATTCGGCCAGTTGCGCCAGTTCAGGACTAAGCGCGACGGTCACCGTATCACTGACGAGGACAGTCTCGGACGCTGATGCCGTCAGGGTCAGTTGTGCCGCGACCGCATCGCTGACGAGGACGTTCTCTTGCAGCGCGGTCTGTAGTGGATTCAGCGTCGTGCTTACCATATCGACGACGAGCACGAATTCGTCTTTGCCGAGCTCGGCCCATGAGTCGTGCGCATCGACGACGCGGATGTTCTCGGTGAGCAGCGGTGGCGCGAGGTCGCCGCCTCCGCCCATCTCCTCAAGAACCGGCTGCGTGAGCACGTCCTGCACACGAATCACGCCGATCAACTGCGTGATGCCCTGCCCGATATCGTCGAGCCGCACATTCTCAGTCAGCAGCGGCGGCGCGAGGTCGCCACTCTCCACGAGCGTCGGCTGCGTCAGCGCATCGGTGACGCGGATGTGTTCGGCCGTCTCAGCCGCGAGTTGCAGCGCAACGGTGAGCGCATCACTAACCTTGATGTCCTCTTGTGCGGCGGCCGAAATCTCGAACGCGGCGGCCGCTGTATCGGTGACGAGTATCGATTCCGACGGGCTGGCTTCGAGCGGATTCAGGGACGCGGTCAGCACGTCCTGAACGAGAATCGCGCCGATGAGTTGCGTTGCGCTCTGTCCGATGTCGTCGACAAGAATCGATTCAGTTTTCGTGGTTTCGAGCGGATTCAGCAGCGTCGTCGGCGCATCGGTAACGCGGACGTTCTCTGTCAGCAGCGGCGGAGTCAGGTCCGGCGCTGGCATGGTCGGCTGCGTCAGCGTGTCGGTGACTCTGACGTTCTCGGTCAGTATTGCCGGCTCGATGGCGGCTACCGCAAAAGCAATCGCGCCGGCGGACCACGCATCGGACGATCCCATCGTCCAGTTGCCGGCGTCTTCGCTCGCAGCGACGGCAAGTATCCGAGTGGCGATCGCCACGGTGGATCCAATGGTCGTGCTCGCCTGGCCCGTATTCGTCGTGATGGTGTCCGTGTAGTTGGCCGGCGCCGTCGCGGTCGTGTCGTCGTCGTCGAGGAAGGCGACCTGGACGATCAGCGCATTCGGCGTCGTGCTGACGATGGCGCCCGCATTCGGATTCGCGCTCGTGCCGGTGAGCGGCGTAATCCACGCGGCATCGAGGATGGTCGCACGGCCGCCGCGCCAGACTTGCACGACGACCGAGCGCAGAATCGTCGCGTCTTGGTCGATGGTGACGACCGTATCGGGCGTCCCGGTCATCACCTTGTAGCCGAAGTTGGCGCCAGGGTTCGCGCCGGTGCCGTTCTCCGGGACGGTGTAGCCGGAACTGGTGATGGCGTTTTGACAGGAGACGTCTGCGGCTGTTGCGACGATAACGAGGTCGCCCGCGATCGGCGGGCCGGGGAGGGTGATGTCTTCAGTGCCGCCACCAGCGGCAATGGAATCCGACGTGGAGCCGATTAGCTGCCATGCCACGTTAGATCCAGCGCTCCGGCGGCGGGCCCGCGCCGGTCTGCTCGATGGTCGCGTCCATCATCTGCGCGGTCGGCGAGTCGGTCACGGCGCTGAGCTCAGGCCGCACGGGTTCCGGCTCGGGAGGCGGCACGCACTCGACCATCTGCGCCTCGACGATATCCAGCACACCGATGACGCCGGCTTCAAGTGCCATCAGAACAAACTACCACCGATGACGGCTTCGCCGATATGACCGACGGAGAGGGCTGGTTCGCCTCCACCAGAGTCGTATTGCGTGAAGCTCGTGATCAGGAGGTTGGATTCAAGCGGCTCAGCGTAGGCGTCTGCGATGAAGCAGTTATCGATGTGGCACGTCTGCGAAAACCCGCCGACGTCACCCCACGCGATGCCCGTCGTGGCGTCCAGCGCCGCCGGAGCCGTGTAGGCCGTCGCGAGATCTTCCACCGCTTGAATGAGCGCCCCAGCGCTGTCATACACCTCTATGCGGCGATAATTGTTAGGTTGATCCCATCGCACTACCACGCCGTACGTCAACCCCGCTTGAAGGTTCGCCGCCGTAGTGGTCAGCGACACGAGGCCGGCCGACACATGGCGAATCGCGAAGCGCAGTTCCTGCGAGGCCGCAACGTCGACAAAAATGCAGTCATTCGCGCTCGCAGCTCCACGGAAAAAGAAAAGAGTTTGTGCCGCACCGGCGACCGTGGTGGGAAACCGAAACAGACATGCGGCTGCGCCGACTGTTGGACTAATCAGACTCGTCGGAGTAAACGTGAATCTACGGTTTACGGCGTCGCTGAGAATGCCATTCGTGCCGACCAGGCCAGCCGCAGCATCAAGCGTGACGGATGACTGCGCAGTGGCGGTATTGTCTCCAGCCGTGGAGTCGTCCGTGCCGTCGAGGGTCGTTCCCTCGCATCGCCAAAAGAAGGTGACCGCCATCAGGGTGCTCCAGATATTTCGTGGCCGTGCGTGCCCAGGAACGCCGTCCGATAGGCGCCTTGGAGTTCCCCGTCTGCATCCGTAATGGCGTCGCTCGACGCCCCGGCGAGGTTCTCCACACCAGTCGGGCTTAGTTCCGGATTGCTGGAAATGTTCAGCGTCACCTTTGATGTATCAGTATTTCCTGGACCATCTTGAATAAATCGCCAAGGCGTGCCAGACCCGTCAGCGTTCACGATGACATTGCGCTCAAAGATAATCTGGCTATCTGTGCTATCCAACTCGTCAACGAGCACTGAGCACTGAAATGTATTGCGCTCGACATACCACGGTCCGAAGTCTGGCCCTGACTGATGGCCAATCGTCAGTCCATGACTGGCGCCTCCCTTCACATTACAGAATCTGATTTGTCCGAATGTCTGCTCATCCTCGAATTCGTCATCGAGCGCATTGTGCATATTTCCGCCGATGCAGATCGTAGTCATGTCGCTTGAGAACGTGCAGCCACGGACCTCCACCTGAGATACGTTCGACTTAATGGCGATTGCAGCCTCGTCTTCTGGGCCAGTGTCTATGTCACTAAAATCACTATCAGCAATGAGTCCGCGCATCCACGAGTAGAGCTTCAACGCACAGTTGCCAGCGTTAGTGGCCGTTGAGTCGTCGATACCACTGAACGAACAGCTATGAATTACGTCACCAAATGCTGGCGTGTCGTGTGACTCTCCGCTGGCATACATCTGCATCCACATCAGGTGAGCTGAATTGCCGCCATTGATGCCTGGCCCATGCGTGCCCATCGTCACTCGTCGAATGTGGACTCCATATCGACTCCCTCGTCCTAACTGGAAGGCCATCGTCATCGAGCGCGTGGTGGTAAATCCATCGAGATAAACGGCGTCTCCAGACAAACGAAACCGCGGCACTGAATCGCCTGTGTTATACGGATAGCCGGTGCCAACGTAACCGTAATCAATAACTGGCGATTCGTTCGGATATGCCAGCCAAATGGTGGAGCGCGTGTTATCGTTCCAGTCAACCCGTTCCTCGCCATTGATGTCATCGACTGAACTCGATGGAAGACCAAGCGGCGTGTATGTGCCTGTGCGAAAGTAGACCCGCGATCCGGCAGACGACCCGTCGTAGACGTCGTCGAGCGTCAACCACGGATTAGCTAGCGTGCCAGTGCCTGAACCTCCGTTTGTAGAATGGGCGTTGCCATTCACGGCATCGACGAAATACCAGCCACTCGTGCCGACTGAAATAGACCACGTCGCTGTCGATTGGCTGCCTTTCGTGTCTGTCACACGCACGGTGACGTCTGTAGCTGTCGTTTGCGGATTCGTCCATGTAATCACGCCGGTGAAGGCGTCCACCGTCATACCAGCGGGCTCATTAGATAATTCGTATAGATACGGGTAGACACCGCCGACCGCTGCTACTTGAATGTCGTAATCCAGACCTGTATAGGCAAATAGGCAACGATTAGTGGGATCTACCCCAGTGCCAGCAATACCAGACGGTAACGGATAAATTACCGTCAGTGGATAACGCTCAGTGCCGCCCCAATCAGTCATCCAGGCATATTGGCTGGCCATGATCTGCGATCGCCCGAAGCGCTTACCGTGGACGTGCGCGCTGAGGTCAGCCATCGCTCACCACTGCTGACCGGTGCTGCGATCGATGTGCATGAAGCGCAGCGACGTATCGATGATGTAGGGAAATTGCTTCTTCGCAAACTTCGCCGGCCAGCCAGCTTTCGTCAAGATGTCGCGCTTGATGGTGTGCTCGCTGAACCAGAGATCAGACGTGCCGGTCGTCGCGTGGATGCCGTGCGTGTGCGGGTCGACCCAGACGAGCGCCGGGTTCTGAAAGATCTTCTTGAGCGGCCAAGGGTAGCCTTGCAGCGAATACGTCTCGATGTCCGGCTCGTTGGCCCACGCCTCGAGCACGGAGCGATGAATCAAGAGCGCACCGGTCGGAATGCCCGATACCCAGATGACATCGCCAGGCGTCCAGTCACGATACGCGCGCTGACCGCCACCGCGATACGCGAGCGGTTCAGGGCCGAGCAATTCGATGCCGCCAGTCTTGCCCTTGCGGACTTCCTGACTGCCCTTGATGTGATACAGACCGCTGACGATAGGCGGCGCTTTCTTGCGCTCCATCTTCCAGAGCCACTTGTCGAACTGCAGGAGCGCATTCGGCGGCGGAATGGTGTCGTCTTCGATGAGGAGCAGCGCGCGGAAATTGCCGCGAAGTAACGTGTCAACGAGCATGTTCTGCGCGTCTGGCACGAGATAACCTTGCGGAACGGAGCGCACGAGCGACCAATTGGGCGGAGATGGCAGCCCGATCATCGCGTTGAACCATTCACATCTCACGGTCCCGAGCGAAGGCGTCCCGAGCAGCATGTTGACGGTATCACTACCGGGCTTCGGATGCTGAGGGTGCAGATGGAACTCGACTTCGCCGATGCGGTGATTGGCGACGTGATTTTTTCTCTTCGGCCGATACTTCATCGGCACGGCGCCGTTGTGCCCGTTGTGCGGCTTCGGCTTCTTCATCGGGCCGCCGCCTTGAGCAGTTCCTCTTGCTTGCGGAGCGCGGTGCTGATCTTCGTCCACAGCCGCGACAGATGCGGCCACGTGTTCGGGCTGAGATACTGCGGCGCCATGTAGCGATACAGTTCCTCGGCTTCATCCCGCGTGATGACCAGATGGCCAGGCAGCGCCTGCATCGGCTCGCCGCGTGTCAGCTTCTCAGACATGACGGCACTCCGCGACACGCTGCAGCCAGCCGCCTGGATTGCAGGTTACGAGATACTTTTCCGCGAGCAAGTCCTGGCGGAATTCGCCGGGATGCGCCTTGAGATAGTCCTCGACGCCACCACGCGCGCCGCGCTCGTCGCCCCATCCGATATTGGTGTCTTCCACGACGATGTATTCCCCTGGCGCCACCATCGGCGCGTAGAGCTCCAGTTCCTTGCGCACGTGCTCGGCGCTGTGATCGGCATCGAGGGAAATCAGCAGCGGCCGTTCGACAATCTCCAGTAGTTCAGCAGCGAGCGCCGGGTCGGTCGAATCGCCGCCGAGGAACGTGATGCGGTCATGGTCGCAGCGGCGATGGTCGTCGAGGTCGACCGTGAAGACGCGGCCGTCGTCGATGCCGAGCGCATCCATCAGGGTCGCGAACCAGAGCGCGGAGCCGCCGGCGTAGGTGCCCGTCTCGATGATCGTCTTCGGGCGGATGGTCGTCAGTAGTTCTTGGTAAATCCAGAGGTCGAGCGGATTCTTCATCAGCCCGACGCCGAGAAAGCTCGTCACCGACCACGTGTGCTCGCACTCATACCAGATGCGATGGAAGGCGTCCATCGTCGCGCCGTGCTCGGTCTGCGTCTTCCGGATGCGCGCGTGGAGCGCCTCGGGCGTAATCGTCTGAGGAGCCGCGACGATGGTCACAGGTTGCGGGCCGCGACGGCCGCAGCGCTTGCAGCATCGTTCAGGCAACCCTTCGCGGCCATCGCTACCAAGCCAAGCCTTGAGGCTATCGTCAAGTAGAAAGTCAGGTTGATGGCACACGCACGTCGCATCGACGCAGTAGCCGGGAATAGCTGGCGCTGCGGTGCTCATCGGCGCGCTCGCAGCATGTCGAGGGCTTCGATCGTCCACATGTTCGAGAGCACATTCATCGCCGCTATGAGAACCATCACAACGGCGAACAAGATCCATTGACGATTCGTCATCGGCGCTTCCTGCCGTTCGTCGGCTGCGACTGCAGGATGGCGTTATAGCCAACGGTCCCATGCGTGCCCGGGACGCGCGTCGCTTGCAGCACATGCCACGGCTTCGGCAGCGCGCGGCCGACGTCGGCATGCAGTTCGTAGAACGGGAACCGCGGGTCGAGATGCGCGAATGTCTGCTCGATGACGCGCACGCGATGCGTCGGATCGGCAATCCAGCCCGCAGAGTCGTCACCGCCATACGGCCCGCTGAAGTAGACGA
>Ga0137430_1000026_pt1 | contig 52693 bp, 72 predicted proteins | sample EasRivERMZT754_2_FD_104651 | JGI IMG/M metagenome (GOLD analysis project Ga0137430, IMG submission 104651) | Soil microbial communities from meander-bound floodplain in the East River, Colorado, USA - East River MetaG ERMZT754_2 | ecosystem: Environmental > Terrestrial > Soil > Floodplain ...
CACATGGCTCATATGTGCACCACAAGCCGTCGCTACTGAATCAACCTAATACGTACGTTAGCAAGGGTTCTAAACATCCGCAACCGTTCACTGGACACTAAGTTACTACCTTCCCAGTATAGCAGAGCAGCGCTCGTCAGCGCCAGCCCCCCTCTCCCTCGGAATGGACAGCCGGATGGCCCCCTGCCCTTTCTGGGCTTCATTTTAAGAGAAAAAGGAAATTGCCATACGTAATGGCATTGGATAATTGCATCACCCAATACGTATGGGGGCATGTAATGATATGGATAATGTTGTCAACAATGACACAGGGATACAGACATGCTCTTTACGCTAAGGAGCGTCAGAGAGAGGGCGCCAAGATCTGTTATTGCATGTATGCATACCTGACAACATACGGCCCACAATAATGGGGCAATCAGATGAATGCCCCAAATATTGCCCTACGTGTTATGGACGAGACAGCAACACACGCGAATCGAACACGGCACGTATTGATGCGTGCAATGACATTGCGAACTGTTGCCAATCATCATCGTTGAATTCCCACATCATGTCCATGGTCGATGAGTGAAAATCCACATGTTGAATTGAACTCTGAGACGCGTCGGCGTCAACGCGTTCCATGATGTGATACACCTCAACCAATTCCTCGTCGCCATTCATGAGGTGATCCAACGCAATACGCGCGGCGTATATTTCCATTGCCGATGTAATACACCTCGCGCATAGGTTGCCGTATTCGTGCTGAAAATCATCCCCTGGGTTTTTGTTACATGCGCTGCAATCGATCATCGTGCGCCTCCTTGTCGTTGTGTCCATGCACCACATCGTATATCCGAGTGTGTCAGGTGTCAACCGTTTTTGCGCACGTACACGTCGACCCTCGGGCGATTGCCCTTCCACCCGTAATTGATCCAAAATTCGTCCTCCAATGTGCCCTTGGGCAATACGACAGTGCATGGCGCATTGCATTGTCGCCGTGTATCAGGTGTCGCCTGTGCGTCAACAATGACCGCTCCAACGATCAATACCCCAATGATAATCCCCAGGAACATTGCCCCAATCAAATCGGTGATTTTATACGTCATGGAAAATTACACCCCTTTCACGTTCGGTTACCTGAATGATGCGCCCACCTGGGTCGTAATCCTGCGCCAATGCCACCGACGCGATTACACGTGCGTCCGAATCGTCACGACCGATCACGTCGATCTCTTCAACCGCCGAATTCCCTGCCGAACCATCGCCCCAATTGAACCTGACAAACGCCGTAAAATATCGCTCGGGTTCATTGGGCGAACATTTCTCCGCACGTTTGTACGCGCCTGACCGTTCGTCGCGTGCCAATTCAAGCGTCATGTTGTTCCCTCCATTCGATGATACGTTCGGCAATTGTTTATCGGGTGTTTGCGTTCCGTGTCGTCGTGTCTGAAAACACGAATGGGGGTGTCGTGTTGACCACCCCCAATTCGTTGTCCCTACGCGCTCGCCTTCGTCGTGCGACGCCGATTCGTGCGCGCCTTCGCCTGAGGTGTGCGCTCGATGCGCCCCTTACGTGCGATGCGCACCTTCGCCGTTGCCATCGCCCTGTTGAACTTCGCGCGACCCTTCTCGTCAAGGTCACCAACACGTGCAACACCCGACGCCTTCAACGCGGCGTGATATGCCTTGTTGTACGCGCTCTCGCCCGCCTTCGACCAGGGCGACAACCCATCCTTCTGTGACTTGTCCCGATAGAAGAATTCGGGCGTCGCGGGCATTGCCTCACCCGTGAACGTGCAAACCTTTGTGACCTGTGCCTTGCGTGCCATTGCCGATCCTTTCGTCGTGCAATGAACATCGTGTCCATTGCGTTGATTCAATATACATCCGAATCACCCAACGTTTGTAAACTGTTTGTATGGATAAAATCCGAACGTATGATCGCCGTTGTCGCATTTGCAAACATTGTCGATTACGTCAACGTACGCGCGTGTGCAATAAACACCGTGATCTTCTCCAACAAATATGCACGTTCTTTCGGGGCACGATACGCAGTACGATGACGCGGCGATGTTACGTCGTCGTATACATCGGCAATTTGCGTATCATTTGCCAAAACATTGTGCGCAATTTCGCGCCCAACATCACCCAGTGTGCCCCACAATTCCAACAACCGAATTACGTCAGACATTTCGCGTGCCATTAGATTCTCCATTCGTCGTTGTTTTTACATGCGACAACGACAACGGCGAACATACGTTTGGATTTTCAAGGTTCGGGGTCGAACACGTCATTATTGCATTTCTCCGCCGATTTGTCCATTCAGATTACTTATCGCCTTAGTCGCCGACCCTGTGCGTGCTCAACAATTGTCCGATCAACCATACCCACGATTGTTCTTGCGAGTTGTGCAGATTACCACGTACCATTGCAACATGGATAATTTGACACACCCTCCCATCGCACAGATTTGTAAGGCTCAGCCATACAAGCAGGCGGCCGTTAGCCTTACACCAGGGTCGGGGACAGCCTCACAGGAAAATCTCCAGTGGCCTAACAGAGAATCAGAGAACAGCCTGACACCCCTTGTAAAGCCGGCCTGACAGGGTCTGAAAAACCCCATATTAGAAGGGTTTGGCTCTGAGCTTCTGAGGGGAAAAAATTTCTGGGGGTTATTAGGTTTATTTTGCTCTGAGCTTCTGGACCCAGAAATTTACCGCAAAAAGAAAGACCTGAGCCGGGGGAAGTGAACTCAGACCTTTCTCTTTTGAGTCGTCGGGAGACGACATCTATGTCCGCCGTGGGTTCTAGGCGCTCATCCGTGCTCCGCCAGCACGTGCGCTCTTGGCGTTGTTCTGCCACTTGAAGAAGACACGAGGACGACCTTGCCTGCGTTCGGTCTCTTCCAAACGCTCAACGAGTCCTACTTCCTGCAACGTGGTCAGGATGTAGAGAAGTTGGTCATAGGCAACACCCCCGTAGAGGACGCCGGCCTTCCCGCGCGACCGTGCACCAGACGCCAAACGGATCTGCTCGTAAGACAGAGGTTCACGTGCATCCTTGAGAGTGGACATGACCTGCTGCACACGCTGCTCTGTCTTACCTCTGATAGGGGTGACTGTTCCCATGTGTCCTACAAGGTAGTCACCCATAAGGTATCTGTCAAGGTGTGTGCCTCCTTCACCCTAGTCCTTAGTAAGACCCCACCCCTGTATGGCCCTACCCCCGTGTAGTTTAAACCCCGCCTCGGTATAGGCCCCCCTCGTCAGATTTTACACCCCGCCCGAGTCAGACCCCGCCTCGGTTAGTTTTGGACAATCGACACACTGCTTGAACACCTGGGGTAGAAGACGCTTCTTATCCAGGCAACAGGACGGTTCGTGTTTGAGGTTGACTTTTGGATTTCGATACGCACTCCCTGGAGGTTTGTTTTTTCCTGACTTCACTGATCTGAGTGCGTCCTTCTGCCGTACCTCCTCAATCGTGTCTTTCCTGATCTGTGCATTCGTTCGTTTCGCCATTCAGACTCCCCCTCTCCTCTTCCCCAACAATCGCTGTCTAAACACCCGGGTTGGTAGGGCATGGCCTAGGTCGGTAGCATACTGGAGCGGGGCTAGCCCCGCTCTCCACACGTGGACTACCAACCCAGACCCTGATAGGCCATCTTCCTTACCATGGTAGGGTTACCAACCATGGTTACCAACCCAAAACGTATGTTCGCTTCTATGCTCTTCTCTATGCTCTTCCAAATACCCAGCAGCATGCGATTCAGGTCTGTGCTCTAGGTTTAGGCTCACGTGTTAATACCTTCTTCATCTCGTTTTCTCTAGGAGGTCTGCCATCTCAAGGATGGACATCTTGTCTGGACGCGACAGAAGCGCCTTGCCGATCTTTTCAGGGTCGCGTGCATCGCGGGTGTCAGGGACTGAAGACCGTACTACTGTGAGTGTTCCGCGGATGTCGAATCCGCGCAATCTCTCAAACTCAAGATAATTCTCTTCCTTGTTGAACCTCTCAATGGGTTTATTGTCAGCGCTCATACGAACCAGAGAATTATTAGTATGAGGATGATGACGAGCAATACAGTTCCGATGCTAACTCTCATCTTCTGCCTCCTTGTAGTTTTTCACCTTACCGGGTCCGTTATCTATCTCTGTTACATACCCCTCCTCAATGAGTGCTGCAATGTGCGTCCTCACTGTTGCATCTGACAATTGTGTCTCTTTCATGATCTGGGTTCGTGTCTCTGCACCCATCTTGATCGCTATATGCACTGCGTGCTTGTTTTCATCTCCCTGTGCCTGGTGCTTTCTTTTCTTGACAACCACCTCAACATCACGTGCATCTATCGCGAACTCGTCGTCCGTTATCGTCACCTTCCCCTTAAAAGATGAATTGGGCTCAAGATTCGCGTGTGTCTCACGTCCATCCATCCAGATGCTCACCACATTGTCTTCCACAGGATGTTTCTGCATCTGGATCCCGAGGTCTACTTCACCCCCGTGTCGCGATGACCCACGAGACGATCCCCACCCGCCTACTTCTGATTTATTGCCGTGGTGCACGACGACAACAGTCAGATCTGGACATGCCTGTTGAATACGTGCGACCTCATCCCACACGATTCCCATCTCTGACGCATCATTCTCATTGACGCCCGGGATCATCCTCTGCAACGGATCGAAGATGAGTACTTCTACCCCGTACTCACGGCACACAGAGATTATGTAGGCCATCGACTCGGGCTCTGTGAATCTGATGTTCTTCTTATGGATGAGCATGAAGTTCTCGTCGTCAAGGGACAACCCGAGGCGCCTCAGACGTCGAGCGAAGAGCGTTATGTTCCCCTCCTCCTCGACAAGCAATGTCTTGTGTGGTCGCGATGTTGTCCACTCGTCACGCATGAGAAACGGTGTGCCCTTGACGAGACACCGAATGAAGTCAAGCACTGTCCATGTCTTGTACGCTTTCGGTGGTCCCCAGATGAGAACCTTGTCTGTCGGCGCGAGGAGGTGGTCGATGATCCAGTCGACGTTTGCCTCTGCTGCGAGCATGATGTCTCGCACGGTGAGGAATTCTCTCCCTCTTGAGATTGCATATGTCGCACGGTCAACAAGATCCTTAAATTGGATTTCGTCGTCTACAGCCTTCCATAGGGAATTCAGATCCTTGTGAGGATAAAACGGGTCTACAATCCTTGTCAGGTCACAGACGTTGACAGCGAGTCCAGCGTCAATTGCGAGCGTGACCACACGTTCTTTGAGAGAGTCTCCACTCTGGTCAGCGTCTGCATAGATTGTAATCTCGCGCACTCCTCTGGATGCAAGTGCTGAAAACGTCGCAATAGACAGAGGCGTACTGGATCCTGTTGTGATAGAAAATCCCGGTGGAAGCCCGGCAGCATAGGTTGTTCCACAATCAGATTCTCCTTCCGTGATCGAGATATGTTCAGGAAGTTCATCTTGTGGGATGGGCCACAGGGGGGATATTTCTGTGCCTTTAGGCTCAAAATATATCTTTTTCTCTTCAGATGTGCGTACTTTAATTACATCTGATTCCACAAAGGTAAACTTGACAGCAGCAGATCCATGTGAAAAGCACCCCAATTGCTCCCAGACATGTGCATCTACTTGCGTATACTGAGCCCACCATTTGAGCCCGCCTTTTCCCTTAGTTGAGGTGATTGTGACGTTTGGAACGTCATCCTCTTCATAGGTATAGTCACCCTCAATCGCCTGTATCACTTTTGTGAGAGTCGCACCACAGTGCCCGCTGTGACATTTATAGAGAATCTTGCCACTTGGTTTAACGGTAATGGATCCGCCCTTCATGGACGATCCAACGTCGTCGTGGCAGGGGCAATAGCAAAAATATTGTGAACCTGAGCCTTCAAACCCTTCTAGATGTTCTCGTAACCAGTCGAGTGTCACATCAGATGCACGCACACGAATCCTCCCTACGCCGGATTAGCGGGCACGTTTCTTCGCCGTGAGAAGATCAACAGGATTGGCCAATCTGTTGAGGCAGGATATCGGCTTGCCTACCGAACGTGCCCGCTCGGTACATGTTACGTGAGTAGGTCCTGCCTTGCCAAGCGGGACTGTGGTGTCCAGGAAACAGTGAGACCCCACGATAGTGCTTGATTTCTGTGTACTCGTTGTCTATTGTGTGCAACACACACGCCATCGAACTAAAGGAGAGGAGGTAACAGATGGCAACGAAGACTCAGAAGGCGAAGACAGGTACGAAGACACGTGCAGGCTCGGCTGCAAAGGCCAAGGCGACTGGCGCGAAGCGTGGTGCTCCGAAGGGACCGCGCGAAGCAATCGTCACGCCAGAAAAGGCGACGTTTGAGACGGATGACAAACGCGCGCAATACGCTCGTCTCGTCATCTTCAATTTCGCGCGGTCTGCGAACAGCAAGGCGAAGGTAGCCAAGAGCGTCGATGTGAACTCTGTGTCAGACGCAGTGCTCACGCAGGCGGGCAAGGAGCTCGTCGGGGGCACCATGATCAAGGGCCAGGATGGCCTCGATCTGATCATGTCTCTGTCGAAGGAGGGATCCACCACAGGGCGTCCACTCACGCGGGCATACGCTGCCGAAGTGCGGCCGTTCCTGAAGCGTCTCAAGCTCGCTCCTCAGTTCGGACGTCGCGGTGGTAAGCGCAAGGCGGCGGACAACGGAGGCGAGACGGCGGAAGCGCCTGCAGAGGCACCCGCCGAGTAGTAGGTGATGCGAGGGGTCACTGCGGTGGCCCCTTCATCATTTTCCCTGTAGGCAATATGTTAGGAGGCATAAAGACCTAGTAGATGACCCCAACGTAGATAGAATTGCCAAGATGAAGCAAGCAGCACTAGAAGGTGTAGAAGCTTACAACGGGGGAGCTACTGCAACAGATCTCGCTGTGTTCTTAAGAGATGTAATTTCCGAAGGGAGAAGACATGCGTGACACAACTGCATCCACTATCCTTTGGGCTGAGGCAATCTGGTACATCTGGGTCCTGCCCGCTCTTTCTCTCTACTTCCTCTTCTGCGGAATCATGTTCAATGTCATCGTCATCCTACTACTCGTTTGGGGGTAAGACATGGCAGACGTCATTTCCGACCAGCACGGAGCGGAGGCAGTACGCACCAGGCTGAACGTAGTGGATCCTGGCAAGAAGGGATACAACAAGTTCTTCGGTACCCCAACAGCATCGAACGAGGGAACAGCAATCAAGTTGATCAATGGCCACAATGAGGTGTTCAGGCCTGGAGGAGTCGCGGACGATGTTGCAGATCTGAAGAGGGATCTGAACCGCCGCCCTTTCTGACATCCCATCGCGGAACACTCTTCACTGTTCCCGATGGATCTGCAGAGTCATTCACAGATGACGTCTCCTGGGTCGCGTGCAACCTTGAGTACGCGCCTCAGCAGTGGTCCAAGGTTCGATCTCGCGCAGCGTCTCTCGGTGTTCGTGTCATCCCATGGACTCGCCTGGCCCACATAGAACATGGGGACACGTGGGACGACGTGAAGACACGTTTGGCCCTTCTTGTCGCAACTGCGACAACATGGGGCGAGAACATTATCATGCCGAACTACGAGAACGAGGCTGAGACATTCTCCCCCTCTTCCATCGCAGATCACCTCTACGGCGTCATGAACTGGACTGGAGAGACAGGATGGTCGACGCAAGCATGGCTTCCGAACTCACCTGACTTTAGTCCTCTAGCAGACAGGGGTGACTCTGTCCATCTGCAAATCTTCCCGCAGGACAACCGCTGGGAACCGTGGCAAATTCCAGGGAAGTTGGGTGACTGCGTTGCACATGCGCGTGTAGACAAAGGCTTCCGGTTCGTTGGAGTGACCTATCAGACGTACGCAGGAGCGATCCCTGCGTGGTACGACTGCGGTGCGTTCATGCACTCGTCGTTCCCAGGGAACCTGATTGGTCATGGGGAGTGGGGGACGTGGTATAAGTGATCTGGCCGTCTGCTCTCGTATTCGCACTCACCGCAACTGGCCTGAGTTTGGTCGTCAACGATTCCTCCTGGTTCACCCAGATCGGCTGCGCGATGCTCGGCGTTGTGGCTGCGCTTTTCTGGACACGGTTATCAAACCAAGAGGACAGGCCATGAGGCGTCAGCTTCGCTTGGTGTGGAACGTCTTACGTGGGCGTCCGGTTGCCTACCGGATAGAAGTCCGAGATGGTGTGCTGTGGGTTCCATCCGGAGGGATGGTCGTTGAGTGCGCCTTCCTCGGTAGGTCGGGGTTGCGGGAAGCACAAAGCCAAGATATGACACGTGATCCAGCTACGACAGACATGGGCGCGGTCATAGCTGACGATCACTGGCACGAGCGACACTCGAATCAAGCTTCGACAGCCTGCGCCTGCATTGGCCCACCTGCTGACGATGGTGACCTAAGGTGTGTCTGTGCAAGACTCGCAGCAGAGGAAGGTCACCCCTGGGAACGTTGGAAAAATTATGTTGCCCCACGAAAGCAGGATACACCGACTTGACAACCCTGGTGGCAGGTACTATCGTACATAGTGCCTACTATTCAACCACCAAGGAGGTGGGACGTGAGTCATAACCTTTTCGGCGATAGGTTTGGGGATGCCAGGAAGCCCGCATGGCATCATTTAGGACAGGTATTTGAGAAGTCGCTGTCCGCAACACAGGCACTCAAGAAGATCGGAGGGTACAACGTTCGTCTTGCAGAGACATCTGCTGATGGTGTTTCCCTCAACAAGATGGCAATCCTGCGCGACCCTACGACGGACGATCCAGAGGTTCGCGTGTTCGGTATCGTCGGGAACGACTACATGCTGATCACTCCGCAGGACGTGTGCTCAATCTACGACGAGCAGGTAGGCAAGCCAGTCGAGACGATTGGCGCGCTCGGAAACGGGGAAGTGTTTTTCCTCTCCACTACGTTGCCTACACTCGATGTGAAGGGCGATGAGTTGGAGAACTACCTCATCATGTCCAACCCGATGACGGGCCTCATGTCAGCGGAATTGCGCGTTGCCCCAGTCAGGGTCGTGTGCCAGAACACGCTCACTGCCTCTGATCAGATGGCAACGCAGAGGCTGCGCATCACTCACGACAAGCACGCGAAGGCGCGTCTGGCTGAGTGGTTGCGTGAGACGTACGAGTTCGCAGAGACGTCCTCGCGCGTGTTGCGTGACCTGTTTGAGGAGATGACGAAGGTCCGCATGAAGGATGCAGAGGCACGCAAACTGTTCGCCGCGTGCTACCCGCACCCGACCAAGCCTCGCATGGACGCAACGAAGGTGGTCATGGATCAGAGGTTGAATTGGTGGCAGGAGGGTATCCAGCTCATGGATCGCAGGCGTGAGGGTGCAAAGATGCTGTTTGAGGGCATGGGCACTGGCATGGACACACCTGCTGCAAAGGGTACGCTCTGGGGTGCATACAACGCTGTTGTTGAGACAGAGGACTATAGGCGCGGGCGCAACGAGACCCAGATCGCAGCGTCGAGCATGGGCTGGGGTAACCTGCCAGAACGAGCTCAGACAAAGAAGCGCGCGTTTGAGTATTCGGTGGACCTAGTCAAGCAATGACGGCAAGGTTGAGGGCCCAAGGCCTATCCTGCCCCAGTCCGGCAGTCAGGGAAGGTACAGGCCCTCAGCAACACTAAAGGAGGCACGCAATGAGAGCATGGATTTCATCTTCTGGTAACGTAGGGATATCAAAGTACATCGGTGGCGGAGTCCTCGGGTGCTTCGGGTTTCTGTTTGCGATCCTCGGAGTACTCGCAATTGCAGCACTGATCTACTCGCTGACATGATAGGCAGTATGGCTAACATATGGGGAGCACTAACACGGGAGGTACAGATGCCTCTCTGGGTAGCGATTCTTTTGTGGGTATCTTTAGTGAATCATGTCATCCTGCCGTGGGTACTGGGGTGGTTCTAGATGCCTAAAGAGAACATCATCCAGGAGACACTCAAGGGCAGGCGCAAGACAGTCACCCACAGGCACCACGTGTGGATCGACGGGAGGTGGATTATGTACTCCCCCTCTCACGGAATCGGATCTGTGGCGCGTGAGATGAGGGAAATTGGAGGAAGGTGGGAAAAGAAAACCCAAGCGTTCCGGCTCCCTCGTCTCACTCGCATGGTGAGATTCCTTTCAGAGTTTGATCCTGATGCCTCTATGGTTCCAGATCTTAAACGACACCTGAAAGGTACATGGGAAGAGACAGATTCAGAGGTTTGGAGAGCGATCTGGCATGACTCGTGGCATCAAGGGTATGACAAATTGTACCCGTACCAGAAAGAAGCAGTGCACGCACTTGCAACGCGACCCTACCATGGTGAGTTGCTGACGCTATCTCCTGGCCTTGGTAAGACGCCAACGTCGATTGTTGCAGCTGAGCACTATATGGCAGAGTTTGGAAACTCACAGCGTATCCTTGTTGTCGCTCCCCTCTCGTTGCTGCACAACTGGGAACGTGAGATCGAACGTTGGGCGTCGGACACACGTGTTGAGGTGTGTCACCAGGAGTCGCCTACTGAGGACCGTAGTGTACGGTGGACGGTTACGAACTACGACTCGATCATGGAGAGGATTAAGGACCCAACGTCCAACCGTACTGTTGTCACAGGGAACCTGAAAGAAGAGTGGGACCTCGACTGGGATGTAGTCATCTTTGATGAGTCAGTGCTCTTGAAGAACCGCAAAGCAAAGAGGACACAGGCAGCACGCACTCTCGCACGAGCAGCGAAACGTGTGTGGTTGCTGTCAGGTGCACCTATCACTCGTGACAACTCAGACATCTGGGCACAGTTTAACATCATGGAACCAGACTACTTCACCTCCTTCTGGCGATACGCAGAAGAAGCATGCGTCGTCGTCAAGACGCAGTGGTCAATGGGTGAGATTTTGGGGTCGCGCAAGGACTTCGATACAAGGCACGAGTATCCAGAGATCATGTTCGTGCGTAACCAAGAAGAGGTGTTTGAGGACTTACCTGAATACCTTTATCAGGAGGTTGAGATAACTCTTGACCCAAGACAAGCAAAAGCTCATGAAGATGTTTTGCAGACATGGATACATGAATTAGAAGAGAACAGAGACAAACGAGTTGAGGTTACAGCAGTAATTGCTATGTTGACACGCCTCATGCAGATAACTAGTTCTCTTTACAATCTAGAAACAACCGGAAAAGAGTGGCCTGATGTGTCTGCTAAAGCAGATTACATCTGTGAAGAGTTAAACAACGGAGAGTTTGAACTCCCTGCTCTTGTGTGGGTACACCACAGGCCAGGCGCTCATGCATTGCGTGACAGGTTGGTGAAACTAACCAAGAAGAAAGAATCAGCAATGTACGGAAAGAGAATTGAACTTGTTCTCGGGGGAATGAAGAAAGGTGTGGCAGATACTCTCATCGAAGAGTATAAAGCAGGGAAGATAGATGTTCTTCTCATGGGGCTAACTGTCGGTAAGTTCGGCCATTCTTTAGCGGTTACACGTACTGCTGTTTATTTTGATAAAGTGTGGGATGTCGATGCCCTAGTACAATCATTTCACAGAGTAGCAGGTGCCCGTGCCAAGATCACAGGTTATACCCACAAACCAAGACTCATCACACTCCGCTGTCGTGGAACAGTGGATGACTTTGTTGAACTCAACCTCGCTGGTAAGCTACCCAGCATTGCTCGTATTACTGGAGCGGATCTCTCCAAAATGCTTAGAGCACTTGGAGAAGACCTTGTGCAGTAAAGGAAGAAAAGAAGGCTATCTTGCTGCACTTCTTGACGGTGAGGGTTCAGTAGCCAAAGCTTCAGAAAAGGTGGCGGTTATTTACAACTCAGATCCTGACTTGATTGCAGCAGGTATTTTCTGTTCTGTGCATTTGGGTTTTGAGTCACTCACTCTGTCAGTTAATTCTGTTAAAGGCTACAAAGACATGTGGACTCTCCATTTTTACACACAGAGTAGTTTTCGTAAGTTGTTGCAAACTCCCCTACAGGTAAGAAATAAAATCTCAAGGCTAGAAGCCATTCTAGCTTCATATAAGGGGAGACAGCGTAAAGATTGGTCTAGGACAAGTGCAGTACGATTTCATAACCAAGGGTGGTCACCAGTACAGATTGCTAAACGTTTGGGGGTAGACTACACAACCATTGAGTTTTACTTTAAGTCAAAAGGGATTAAGAAAAATACCAGGCCTCCTTCTAGACATGGAACACACTCAAAGTACGGAATGGGATGTAGGTGTGAACCTTGCAAAGAAGCTAATAGAGTTTACAAGCGTGAATGGTACCACAAAAACAAACAGAGAAAGGAGGCATGATGAGTGACTGGCTAGTATTGTCCCAGACAGTTACGTCGAAAGGCAACCCGAGGGAGTTTGGAATGGAAACTCTCGATGGGTTTCTGGAGAAGAGTCGTGTATACGTTATTGCAGCTGAACGTAGAGGCAGTGGCGGTGATGACTCACGTATCCCACGACGTGTCATCGGTATAGGCGCAGATCGTCATTCTGCTCGACGCTCTCTTGAGGAGACAATCACGTCCTACGATCCTGCTGGTCGCGTCGTGTTCACGCAGGCGTGAGCGTGCGCGTCTGTCACACGTGTAAATCGCCCAACGCATAGCATGGGCCTATCGTTCTTTGCCTGTTAGCACGCGTTCTGTGCAGTAGTAATTCGCTGCAGTTGCGTAGTGTGTGCGCATATGCACACAATTCTGTAGTTCCAGCAACATGCCCTGTCAGCGAAGGAAGGAAAGGGATCATCGGTGTCAGAGTATTCATACTCGTTACGGTTATATGTGTCGGATTAACCGGCGCAAGTTCAGGAGCGGCTCAGCCCACAGTAATTGGTAAGGCGCCTGTCGCCAAGAGAACATCCGCTCCCCCTCTTACAGGTTCATGTCCATACGCTCGTCTAGGTGTCGCCTTCTATCGAGGGCGATTCATTCAACACCAGGTGCAGCGCAATGCTTCTATCCCCTCGTGGCGTAAACCTCGCAACTGTGCAGACGCACGGTACCTCGCTTTCGTCTGGGCGAGGGGAGCCTACGCCTCTCGTATGCAGACGAAGAAACATCTAGAGGCACTTGAAGCAAGAAGGAACGAGCACCCACGAGACATAGCGCTCAGGTTGCTCCAAGGTGACAGAGTGCAGTGGGGATGTCTCATGTCGATTGTCGCAGGAGAGAATCGAGCGATGATTCCCACTCTCGATTTCGGAGGTGGTCACGGCAACGTCTACGAGGCGTATGGAATCCCTCAAGCGAATCCAGGGTACAAGATGAGGAGTGCAGGCCCTGACTGGCGCACGAACCCAGAGACACAACTACGTTGGATGATCGGATACTGCCGTGGACGGTATGGATCGGTGTGCGGTGCAGCACGCGCTCGTCGCACGCAAGGGTGGTACTAGATTTCTGTGTTCAAACTGTCACAGAATACGCACCCACACTAGACAGCATGATCCCCACGAAAGTCACTTGCAGGGCTAATCGCAATGTACTAACGTATGCGTCGGTAGGAGCATGACGGCGGATGTGTGGGTGCTGGTTACTGCCCAAGGAGTAGTCTCGTTGAGCTTGGTGAGGGAACGCGAGAGACTAGCCAGCACCCACACTTCTAAACGACGACGAAAGGGCACGCAATGACTGTTCAAGAAGCACAGGATCTCCTCTATGAGGCCTTGAACGAGGCACTCGATGAGATCTCAGAGAAGGAGGACAGGAACGTTGTTCTCTACACCTTTGAGGAACAAGGAGTCATGACCTACAACAAGGGCGTGGTCCTTGGTATTGGTGACAGCGAGTTCCAGATCTCCATTGTGAGATCACGATGACCCTTGCTGAGTACTTCGCGCAAGACAAGTACTTCTCTGAGTCGACACAGGAACTCATGCCGATTGATGAGATGCCGTTCCCCCATGCCATGCACGCTGCAAAGAAGTTGAATGCTGAGCATGGCACTGATTTCATTTACTCTCGGCTAGGAGAGGCTTTTATGGAGCGGCTCTCCCCGCCACAAGAGTGCATCCAGGATCAGCTGAAACGGAGTGGAACATCAGCGCATATAGTGCTCGGGTCGACCACGAACGTACGATCGAAGTTTTACCACGCAGGGCGGCGTCTCGGAGTGAAAGTGAAGACGCACAAGAAGGGACATTACGTGACAGCGGAAGTTGTCACAGGCACGCAGGTCAGAGTGAAGGGACAACAAGTTGCCTAAGGGCAGTAAGTGTGGAAGTAACTGGAGCGCAGCGTAGCGTGCCGCGCGGTGTGCTCAGGCTATCCCACCAGCCTTTCGGTGTCTTCGTCGTCACCGGCGGTTGCTTCCACAAAATTTTTAAGGTAGAAAAATGAAACGCTGCTTGTTGGGCGAAATCCAGTGACCTTCCCTCCCCTCAATACCCTCTACGACTCACACTGCACGAAGTGTCCTCTGCATCAGAACGTGACACACATCTGCATACCCTCCTCTGGTGCATCAGACAAGTTCAAGTGCTTGGTAGTTGGAGAGGCACCAGGACGCAATGAGGATGAGCAAAACACTCCATTCGTTGGGCGCTCAGGCTGGCTATTAGATCGTGAGTTGAATCGTGCGTTCCAGGTAGATAATGCACGCACACTCATCCCTGTCACAAACGCTGTGAAGTGTCGCCCCTCATCCTCTGACGGACGCTTCAATAAGACACCTGAGTTACCAGATATTAATGCGTGCGTAGACTCCTATCTCGTACACGAGATTTTTGTCCTCGATGCCCGCGTTATCCTCGCGCTCGGGAACGTCGCAGCACACGCGCTGCTCGACACGACCGGTATACAGATGCTGCGCGGGTCATGGCACGCACTCACAGAGAAAGCACAGCGATGGGTTCGCGTGACGTACCACCCAGCGTATGTACTGAGGCAAGGACTTGAGTCTGCAGTGGCACAGGCCTTCAGAGATGATATTGCGGAATTTGCACGGACGGCAAGGAAGGAGGCTAAGTGATCACTGACCTAGAAGATAAACAGCGAGACGGAAGGATTCATCCATGTAATGGGTACGTCCTGGTTGAGAGGCTGACGGAGAGAGAAGATATCATTGTCGTTGAGTTTTCAGAGAGTTACAAGTCAGCAATTGTTGTCGAAACCTCAGACGATGAAACAGATGGAGGTATAGAAGTAAGGGCAGACACCTTTGAGTGGCGTCACGGTGACCTTATCTACTTCAAGGACTCAATCGAGGTGGATAGCAACATCTTTGTGCACTGGACAGACATCGTGGCGTACAAGAGATTCTGATGTTCCTTCTTGCCCTTGACCTTGGTAGAACAACTGGATATGCTCTATGGGCTGCTCCAGATAAAGTCGCCAAGGTAGGTTCATTCAAAGACCCGGACGAGGGGTATCTCATGCTCAGAACTCTAGGAACTCCAGAGAACATTGTGGTAGAGAAACCCATTGTTATCAGAGGAGAACTCGGTAATGAGATGGCAGGTCTCATCGCACGTACAGAATCAGAGTTTGGTGACATAACGTATGTCACAGCAGCGCAGTGGAAACCTCATCCCCTCATAAAGAGAATAAGAAACACTACTGGCAATTTCAATCCACACGAAAAGGACGCCCTGTGTATAGGTGCCTGGTTTATACATGTGCACTTGCAGGGGCAGGCCTAACGTACTAATGTACTCCTAATGGAACGATTCCATACCACAATCACAGAGCGGGGTTCCTTCCGCGACTGCAGACGCCGCTGGTCGCTTGAGGTGCGTGAGCGCCTCTCGCACAAGTCGCAGGTCGCGTGGGCTCTGATCTTTGGAGAGTGCATCCATGCAGCGCTTGAAGCTTACTACAAGAAGAACGAGAGGTCGCTTGCGAAAGCACTGTCCGCGTTCAAGCGCGCATGGCGTAAAGAAGATGCGATCCTGCAGGAGTCGTACGGAGGTCTCTACAAGGGAAGCATCGAGGACGAATGGCTCACGTATCTTGAAAAGGGCGTGACGATGCTCACCTACTATAAGCAGTACGATGACCAGGCTGACTTCGACTTTGAGTCGGTGATCGCTGTCAACATTGAGGCACGCGCATTTGTTGACATCTTGAATCCGCACGATGAGTCACGCCTGGAAGGTCTCCCTCTCTTGTCCGGTAGGATCGACCTCGTCGTAGAGAGGAAAGACGGGATCTGGATTTGGGACCACAAGACAGCAGCGTCAGCGTACGATGCACGTGCGCTCGATATTGACGACCAGTTGACAGGGTACTGCTACATATACTGGCGCCTCACAGGTGACATGCCCCGTGGCGCTGTCTACAACGCGCTGATTAAGTCACCACCTGGTCCCCCAAAGATTTTGAAGGCAGGTAATCTGTCACAGGACAAGGCACAGCGGACAACGTATGACCTCTACCTACAAGCGATCAAGGATAACGGCCTTGACAAGAGTGAGTACGAGGAGATACTCGCGTACCTGAAGGATAAGAAGTGGGCACAGTTCTACCTGCGCGAGGGCGTGACCATGAACGAGGAGCAATTACTCTCGTTTGAGCATCGTCTCTATTACGAGTACCTCGACATGCAGAAGGTCATTGCTGAGCCTGAGTGGGCCTACCCGAATCCGTCACAGCGCACGTGTGGGTGGTGTTCTGTGCTTCCGATCTGTCAGGCAATGGAGGAGAGAGGAGATCCAGATTTCATAAAAGAGAACATGTTCATCGAGCAACCAGTGAGGGCAGCAGTCCCAAAGACCATACTGTCTCCCAAATGGGAAGGAGTGTAGATTGTGGCAACGAAAGCAGAAGTCGAGCAAGAACTCGCAGAGGCACAAGAGAGGATCGCTGAGTTGGAAGCAGGCGGTGGTGAAACTGCCAGTGACAGCGACCTCCCTGATCCGACAGAGGACAAGGAGAAGATCCTGAAGGAACTGCAGGACGCAGATGGACCTCAAGAGGAGGGTGAGGACACGTACATGGTTAGTGTCTGGTCCCACCGCCTTGAGTCACCTGCATTCGTGCGTGCGTTCATGTGGGCGCGCAAGAGGGGTAACGAGCTGAAGGCGTGCCTTGTGTACGCAGATTCAAAGGAACTCGACTTTGAAGAGTCAGTCGCGCCGGTGGTCAAGAGGGACTGATGGCCCGAAAGCGCAACATACCCTCCACGTCAAACAGACGCTGCAAAGGGCTTTTCTATGGCCCACCGAAGCACGGGAAGACACACCTGATCGGAACAGCAGCGCACGATGAGCGCACAGCGCCTCATTTCTGCTTTGACTTGGAGGGTGGTGTTGAGGATGTCTTGGAGACGATGCCTGGGTACGGTACAGATTTCATACGTCATGCTGTATCGACCTGGGATGACATGAACGAGGGATTTGAGCGCCTTCGCGTGAACGATGAGGGATTCAAGTCAGCGTCTGTTGATTCGTTGTCCGAGACACACATCTTTGCCCTGATGAATCTTCTGGAGGATGGCCGCCCGAGTAGGGAAAAGAATCCAGACCTCATCGAGCAAGGTGACTACGGAATTGCGCTCGTGCAGTTGCGAAGGTTCGTGCGATACCTGCGCGACCTACCACTGCACACGTTCTACACGGCGCATCACAAGGAAGACGTAGATAGAAAGGAGGGCTTGATAACAACGGTCAACCTCGCTGGGAAGGCCGCAGTCGAGATCCCAGGGTTGATGTCCGTTGTTGCTTACCTTGCGTTGTCAGAGAATGAGGCAGGAGACACGGAGCGCCTTCTCCTCATCCAGAACTACGCAAAGATTCGGATTGGTGTGCGTGCAGGTTGGGGTGTCACACCCCCGGACGAGATCGTGAACCCAACAATCACCAAGATCCTAGATGCGCTCCAGTATACCAGTTGAGGAGGATTGATATGCCGAAGGTCACCGTTGACTTCTCTGACGTTCAAGAGATCGAACCGTTGGAGAAGGGTGAGTACGCAGCAATCATCGAGAAGGCAACGTACGTCGAGCCTGTCTCTGAAGACAAGTACCCCTACATCAATGTCGAGCTCACGCTCACAGAAGCTGTCGGGGGATCATCGAAGGCGTGGACGATCTGGTCGCTCTCGCCGCGTGCACTGTTCCGGATGAAGCAGGACTTTGAGAATCTGGGTCTACCTGCGGACGAGATCGAGATCGACTACGACGAAGACACGATGCTGGTCACGGAGCCTGAACTCGCTGGCATGCCATGCATCGTCGTGTGTGACAAGCCTCGTGTGTACGAGGGACGTGCGCAGACGAACGTCGCAGCGTTGCTCGGAAGTGACAGTGCTCCTGCAGGTAAGAAGACGACGGCCAAGTCTGCAACAAAGCCCAAGGCTGGGGCATCGAGGAAGTTCAAGTAGATGGAATCCGGGGAACAGACTACCAGAGTGGAAGATACAGATCCACACGGGCACAGGTTCCTCGGCTCAGGGGTGTCAGCGTCGCAAGAACCTTTTGCGGCGCTGACATCTCAGGGTTCGGGCGCGTACATTGGATTGGAGACATTTCCAAACCCAGGGTGCGTCATCGTCAAGTACACATCTGACGAGGTAGTGGCCAGGTGTCCAGTTACAGGCCAGCCTGACTACTACGTGTGCGAGATCACACTGCGGGAAGCAACAAAGCTCATCGAGTCGAAGAGTTTAAAGATCTGGTTCAACAACATCCACGAGAACACAATGAAGGGAGAGGCACCTGGTCTCTTCTGTGAGTCGCTCGCCGTATTCATACGCGACCAGGTAGCAGAAATCACAGATACAGAACAAGAGAACGTACAGGTCAGGCTCACGCAGAAGTCGCGTGGCGGAATCTCAATCGAGTCAGTCGCATGAGTGAGATTTCTTACGAGATGACGTTCGATGCAGGGCACCGCATCGTCGGTCACAAGGGCAAGTGCGCTCGTCTGCACGGACATACGTACAAGGTCCACATCATGGCTTCTGGTCCTGTGTCTCCCCCTGGGTTTGTCGTTGACTTCGGTGACCTCAAGGAGATTGTCAACGAGTGGGACCACATGCTCTTGCTATGGGATCAGGATCCCTTTGTTGAGAATTGGCTTACTATAACTCAGGTAAGGGAAGCAGGAATTGTCGCTGTGTCTTTCAACCCAACAGCAGAACACATGTCGGAGTACCTCTGTCGCAGGTTCGTGGACGAGTTCTCACTCTTCTCTTGCATGGTTGAACTGTGGGAGACACCAAAGTGCATGGCAAGGTACGTGATCGAAGGATGAGGAGGTTCCGTGTTGCAGAGATCTTTGGACCCACAATCCAAGGTGAGGGTCGCCACATTGGCATACCTTGCCATTTCATTAGGTTCGGTGGGTGCGACTATAGGTGTAGTTGGTGCGATTCACCTCACGCTGTTCTACCTTCTCTTGTTGCTGAACTACCACAGAAAACAGATGAGGAGATCTGGGATGAGGTTCGTGCACTCCCGAAGGTCCGCTGGGTCGTCTACTCGGGTGGGAACCCTGCCCTCCTAGATCTTTCCCTCTTGACCTCGTACCTGAATGGTGACGGGTACTCAGTCATGATCGAGACACAGGGTACTGTGTGGAAAGACTGGATGGGTTACGTCGATGAGGTCTGTGTGTCACCGAAACCACCGTCCTCTGGAAACGCGACTCAGGCAGACACAGTTGACGAGTTTCTCTATCATATTCCAGATAACCGTGCATACCTCAAGGTGGTTGTGTTCGATGACGACGACTACAACTACGCCAAGTGGGTTCATGGAGTGTTCCCAGGGAGGGAAATGTTCATCTCAGCAGGAAACGAGGATCCGTACCTACCTACAGTAGACAACCCGAACCCAACACCTGGAACTATTCACTACACAAGAGATGTCATCCTCGACAAGATGGTGTGGCTCATGGAGAAGGTTGCAAACGATGAGTTCATGAGAGATGTTCGTGTGTTGCCTCAGATGCACGCCTTGGCGTGGGGCAATGTGAGGGGAAGATGACTGTTATCGACAGTCCTGGATATAAAGGTACCATCGTACGCGATTCTGTGACAACGATCCTCGATGCTATAGGCGAGGACGTCGGGCGTGAAGGACTGCGCGAGACGCCTGCACGTGTGCGGCGCTCGATGGGTGAACTCACACGTGGGTACCGTGAGGATCCTAGAGAATGGTTCCGCGTGTTCGATGCAGAAGGCGCTGACCAGATGGTGTGCCAGTGGAACATCCCGACCTACTCACTCTGTGAGCACCACATGCTGCCATTCACAGGGTACACTCACATCGGGTACATCCCGAAAGAGAAGATCGCTGGCCTGTCGAAGTTCAAGCGTGTAGTAGATATGTACGCACGGCGCCTGCAAGTTCAAGAGCGTCTGACGCGACAGGTTGCCGAGTTTCTAGAAGGAGAACTCAAACCGAGAGGAGTAATGGTTGTCGTAGAAGCAGAACATCTCTGCATGACCATGCGCGGCGTGCAGGCGCCAGGTACATTGACGACGACGTCTGCCGTAACAGGTGATTTCCAAGACCCAGCAGAAGGGTCGCGCGATGAGTTCTTGACCCTTCTCGGACACTCAAAGGAGAGACGATAGTGGACCAAGAAACATTCCTGTCACGCTTGCGTGGCTCATTTCCATACAAAGGAGAGACGACAATGGAAGGTAGAGATGCAGTTGCTTCACTGTGTGGTCTTGTTCTTCGGCGCCTTCAAGATGACGTGGGCGTTACTGGGGTGGGTGACGAAGACCACACCCCAGTCACCGTTTCGGATCTGCGTAAGATTTTTGGTGAGGCGCTTGAGCAGTTCTCCAAGCCAGAACAGTCAGACACACTGAGGAAGAATGAGGAGGACGGCTCATGAGTGGAGCACTCGTTGTTCTATCTGGAGGACTCGACTCATGTGTCGCACTCGCACTCGCGTGCAAAGAGCATAAGCGTGTCGAGACCTTGTCCTTCTCTTATGGACAGAGACACACAGCGGAACTCAATGCTGCAGCGAAGATCGCAGATCACTACGAAGTAGGGCATACAGTGTTGACTATTCCGCTAGGTATGGGAGAGTCAGTGCTCATGGATCACAATGCTGAAATGCCTCAGATGACGTACGAAGAACTTGAGCAATCACAAGGCCCTTCTCCTACCTATGTTCCGTACCGCAACGGCACGTTCCTGTCCCTTGCAGCGTCAGGTGCACTCGACATGGGCCTCGACTACATCTACGCAGGGATGCACGGTGAGGATGCACACAACTGGGCTTACCCTGACTGCACTCCAGAATTCATTGGAGCAATGCAGAACGCTATCTATATCGGCACGTATTTCAAGGTGCGTCTTATCTGTCCATTCTCGTACTCGATGAAGAAAGAGATCATCCAGATTGGTCTCGATCTTGCAGCGCCTATCGAGTTGACGATGTCTTGCTATGAAGGACGCGACCCTGCATGTGGACGCTGTCCTACGTGCATTGCACGACTGGAGGCATTCAAGTCACTTGGTGTCCAGGATCCGATCAGGTACAAGTTCGACACGTACAGGGATGGCCTCATGTCACGTGAGACAGTCAATGCGTCACTACGCCTGTCAAGGGAGTTGAGGAAGAATGTCTAGCGTTCCTCCAATGAAGGCGCCAGTTCCTGCAGGTGGAGTCATCCTCGGTGAGCAGCCAAAGAGACCTCAACCCACAAAAGAGGTGATCCACTTCCACAGTTGCATGATTGGCATCTACGTCATGCTCGATGAGAACAACATCTGCAAAGGGTACAAGGTGCAGATCAGAGATCCAATCTTCAACAGAGAGTACAACTTCGATGTGGACAACCAACAGGTATGGGACGAGATCGTGAAAGACATCCCCTCCTTCCCTAAGATTGGAGAAGTGCCTGAGGAGATCAAGAGTGACTGATCTCACAGAAGGAACAAAATTGGATGAGGATAAGGTTCCTGTCGATCTCCTCTCCCCACTCTGGCTCCTCGCGACCAGTCAGGTTCTTGACTTCGGTGCCAAGAAGTACGAACCGTATAACTGGGCAAAGGGAATTTCGTACTCACGTGTGTACGCAGCACTGAATCGACATCTCATGGCATGGTGGGTGGGTGAAGACGAAGATGAAGAGACAGGTATACATCATCTCGCCCATGCATCATGTTGTCTGATGTTCCTTACTCACTACGAGCTGGTTGGAGGGAGATACAGAGAGTATGACGATAGAGAACATGGAATTTTCGACCCGAATCAAGCGTCTCCGAAAGAACGAAACACCTCGGAAGAACTCAGTCGGGCACGCGGACTCAGTGGAGAAGATCCTGAACCAACTGTCACTCCTGAGTCCAGAGACGCTTACCTACCAGTCGACCCTGAAGTCAGGGCGTTCGCGGATCGTGTCACTGAGCGCCAAGGTAGATGAAGTACTCATCACTCCCTCTCTCTTCCGGAAATTCATCTGCACAGATGGATGCACAGCGTGTTGCCAGAAGTTCACGTTGGATTATGTGCCATCAGAGTTCGTCAACGTCGAGCATCAGGAAGGTTTCGCAGAGAGGGAAGTGCATGTGAATGGCAAGCGAAAGGTCATCCACACGAACGATCAAAACAGTAACAATATCTGCGATTTTTTGCGTGTCGAACGACCTGGAGGAGGTCTCGGTTGCGCAAATTATCTCCATGCTCCACTCAGCTGTATCTCAGCACCCCAACTACAGTTTATACAGATGCGAGCGCAACGAACTTACGTCCTATCAAAACCCTTTGGGAGAGCATGGGCAATGACGCCAACTCCAGAATGTCAATTCGTGAACGTTGACTGGAGTGACCTTGGAGTAGAGATTGATTCAAAGATCGCTATCCTCAACAGGTTCCACGAGTGGGCAAGGTACTTCGGGATCAAGACGTGCCTCACCCAAGTGAAGAGAGAAATCAAGCGTCTTTACAGAGAAGGACTCATGCCAGTACAAGCTTACTCAGTGTGGAAAGCAGAATAATCTCATGGCACTTACCCAAAAAGAAATTAGTCGTAGGTATTACCTCAAGCATAAAGAGAGAATAAAAGAAGAAGCTAGGAAGTACTACCATGACAACAAAGAAAAGTGTGCCCAACAGGGTAGGGAGTACTACCTAAAGAAGAGAAAAGATTATATTTCTCTTGTAGTGCAACTCAAAAGTGGTCCATGTGTTGACTGCAAGCAAACCTTCCACCCAGCAGCTATGGAATTCGACCACAGAGAAAGTAGTCCTAAAAACCAGAGTATAAGTGCAATGAGGAGCCATTCAATAGAAGCTATCCTTGATGAAGTTTCAAGGTGTGACCTCAGGTGTGCTAGTTGCCATAGGATTAGACATCTTAAGCACATGTATGATGAGGTGATGAGTTGAAAGCCGCACTGATACCTCCGATTCCCCACCTCGATCAGTTCGGTCATGGTGACTTCCATCTGCTCCTTGCACACCTGCTCGATCATGCAACGTACAGAGAGTGGTACAGAGCAGAGCGCAAACACGGCGCCTATCTCGTGCTCGACAACTCAGCGCATGAGAATGGACAAGGCCAGGATCCCGCGACCCTACTCAAGATGGGTTTCGATCTCGATGCACAAGAGATTGTTGTCCCAGATGTGCTCGATGATGCAGGCGCCACAATCGAGTGCTGCCTTGCGGCTCACGAGGAGTGGTTTGAGAGCAAAAGCGTGATCCTAGATACATATGCTCCAGCGTTCATGTACGTCCCACAGGGGCGCAACGAGGATGAGTGGAAAGACTGTCTCAAGGATCTTGTCTCAATCCATGATTACTGTGCCCGCAAGTATTCTCTACGTCGTGATTATGTAATTGGAGTATCGAAGGACTACAACGTGTGGGACGGCGGCCTGATGAAATTGCTGGACGAGCATGTCAAGCCACTCCGTGACGAGGCACTAGAGCGTGGGGTAAGGGTCCAGGTGCATCTTCTTGGCTGGATGCGTGACTTGTGGTCACTCAGGGAGATTGCTAACAAGCACTTGTGGCTCAGGTCGACTGATTCTGCAAAGCCTTTCGTGTATGCAGAGGCGAACATCGACCTCATCGAGTCCTACAACAAGCACAAGGTGCCAGAGTATCCGAAGAGGAAGGACGAGTACTTCTACAAGAAGCTCAATCGCAGGCAACTAGAAATCGCTGACAACAATGTGTGGATGTTCAGAGAGACAGCACTGTGAAGATCCTCGTCCTGACAGATAGACCTATGTCATCGGTCGCGCAGCAGACAATGGACGCGATCTTCAAGGCGTTCAAGGTGCAGTGGAAGAACGTTGCTATCTTCCCAACGATGACAGAGCCAGAAGTCAAGAAGGTCAAACCAGCACAGTGGCTAGCCCGGACCAAGGAGATCCATGACGAAGCAAGACAACACGACAAGGTCCTCTGCATGGGTTCGATCCCAGCAGCATGCTTCTTTGAGCATGAGAAAGGTATCACTGTCTCTAAGGTCCGTGGTAGAGGGTACCTCCATAAGCTTCAAGGAGGCATAAAGAGCACTTTCGCTATTGTCACGTTTCCAGCAACCACAATGGTCAAGGACCCTGAGTTCTATCGAGACATCTGCTTTGACACATGCAAGCTCATCGAGAACAAGGGCCCTCTGCCTCAGCCTGCTTGCGAGATTCATCTCGTAGAACGTGTCAAGGATCTCTCCCTCTTGCGTGACCTGCACGGCGCGTCGTTCCTTGGGACAGACATCGAGACGACAGGCCTGTCTGTTTATAAGGGCATGCTACCACACATCCCTGCTGATATTCTGGGTATCGGGTTCTGTGCGCTGACAGAGGGGGAAGAGGGCTACGCTGTTGTCGTGCCTCAGGAACTTATTCGCCATGAGGTACACAAGTTCTTGCAGACGTACAAGGGGACGTTCGTCTTCCACAATCTGAAGTTCGACACACAGCATCTCTACAAGAAGTTCGGACGCTTTGAGTACACGTCTCTCGCTGACACAATGCTGATGGGTTGGGCTCTCGATGAGCGTCCGTTCAACCGCTACCGCCATCTCGGCCTTGACCTGATGCAGCGTCTGTACTTCGACGCGCCTCCAAAATCAGTGCGCATGGGCGAATGGCTTGAGGAGTACTATCGTGAGGACGTGGGTAACAAAGCACGTGCGGCTTATGTTATTGACTTTTGCGAGCGACATCCAGAGAAAGCAAGAACGTTGTGGCAACAGGCTACAGATCCTGAGGATGCAGAGTGGCGGGGACGCAAGGTTGGAAGGGACATTGCTATATCAACAGTTGCTCCTTTCATACCGTTGCCTACAGCTATGCAACACGCTCCTGACGCCTCTCGTAAGGAAGTGATGTGGGAATCCATGATGAGGTACATGGGAGAGGATTGCCATTCGACTGCACGCCTGTACCCAATCCTCAAGCAGGAGGCTCAGTCTGAGTCCTCACGTCTACTCGCTCTGCACGACCAGTATCTGATCCCAGCGTCCATTGCACTTGGGAACATGGAGATGACAGGCGCACGTGTTGACCTCCCGTACCTGAAAGAGATGCTCGTGACGTTGCAGAAGACGCTAGAGGAAGAGATGCAGGAGATCCGCATCCTCGTTGCAAACTACACCAACTGGGTAGAGATAAATGAGGAGAAGCACGAGGAAGGATTCAACCCGAACTCGTCGCATCAGGTCAAGCAGGTTCTCTACAACGCAGGCGATGAGGGTGGACTTGGTCTCGCAATGCCGAAGGACGTAGGTCGCTATGCGTACAAGAGGGAAGAGGGCGAGGTCACAACGAACGCGGACACGCTCAAGGTGCTAGCCAGACAGTGCGCTAAGGACATGCCAGCGGCTGCAAAACTGATCAATCTCATTCTCTCCTACCGCGTCAAGTCAAAGATCGTCGGCACGTACATTGAAGGTATCCTCAACCGAGTAGACAAAGACGGGAGGGTCAGAAGTGACTTCAATCTCCATGGCACTGCGACGGGCCGCTTATCGTCTTCCAATCCAAATCTACAAAATATCCCTGACGTCTCCCATGTGGGTTACGACATCCGTAAGGCTTACATTCCCGCCAAAGGCTGGGTCTGCTTGGAGGCAGACTATTCTCAGTTGGAACTCCGTGTCGCGGGTCTTTTCTCTCAGGATGAGGTCCTCATCGAAGCGTATCGAAATGGAGCTGACATCCACCAGGAAGTTGCAGAACTCCTCTTCAACAAGCCCAAGTCCGAGATCACGAAGTACGAAAGGTATCTCGCCAAGTGCATGAACTTCGGCGTCATTTATGGACGGGGATGGAAATCAATCGCGACCGGTCCTGAGATGGACAACCTGGTTGAGCAGTACGGCAAGTTCTGGGGTGAGAATGAAATCGCAGCATACTTCGCTAAGTTCCAGGAAGGATACGTCGATCTGTTCGCATGGATGGAAGTGCTCAAAGAGTATTGCTTCGCCAAGAAGTACGTCGAAGGCCCTCTCGGGAACAGACGACGCTGGCCTCTCGCCATGCGGCACGAATCTGCTGGCATCAAGCGTCAGATCGTTAACTCACCGATTCAAGGGTTTGCTGCGCAGTTGACATTGAACGCGCTCGTCCACATGGATAAAGAGTTCGATCCGAAGAAACAGCGTCTCCTGTTCACTGTCCATGACTCCATTCTCATCGAGTGCAGGAACAGGGATTCTCTGATCAAGGAGACGAATGACCTCGTGCGTGAGATCATGGAACTGCGTCTCCCAGACTGGGCTCGATGTCCATTTCCGACACTTGAACACGCTCCCTTCTCCATGGGTGACCTACTCACCTACAACATCCCCTTTGTCGCTGACGTTGTGTATGGTGAGAACTGGGGCGACTGTAAAAACGCTATTGATGAGAAGGAAGATCCAACTATCTTCCTTACAGAGAAAGAGGAAGACAGAACGACGCGATTTGGTGCAGATAGAGAACGAAATCCTGATCGCTCACGTCATGTGCAGACGAACTGACGTGCGGAATCTCAGGACCTCACAGCGCTGCACAGATCGAGCGCTGCCGGGACGCGATACCTTCCGCCTATCATCCTATTCACTCGCCCGTCTTTGTGTCACAGCGCTGCGTCTGTGAAGGAATAAATTTCCAAAGAACGTGAGACCCGGGCAAAAGGAGAGCGAAATACCCGGGTCTCACGTTGTCGCGTCGATGGCCGAGTGACGCAACCTTACGCTTCTGGCGGAGACAGATTGGTGCCTTCTTCAATCGTAGGCGCCACACCGGTTGGCTTCCAGAAGCCTTTGTATGTGGAGATGGTCGTGACTAGGATCACGAGTGCTGCTTCAATCCAGCGCTCAAAATTCAGGTCACCCTGAAAATACGCTGTTCCTGCACCCGCGAGCAAGCAAGCAAGGAACGCTACTATGGACTGCACTTGCTGGGACCACCGGGACTGCAGGATGATGGAAAGCGCAGGCGGAAGTAGGAACCCTACGATCAGTGCCCACATCTGGAAATTGGTCATTTATCTACCCTCCTTTCCTAACTTGGTGAGTTAGAGAGAAGAACCACAATAACTGTAATTATGAGTCCGAGTACTGCGACAACGCCTCCAGTCACACCGACGATTGCTCCCGTACTAGCTCGTGACTCAACGACCTGAGCTTGCCCACCACGTTGCTCAGCCTGAGCGGTCGTGAGTTTCTCAACGAGTGCGAGCAGTGGGGCCATATCTTCTGCTGCACTCCGAGTCTCAACGACTTGAGCTTTCGAGCCTGCCTGCTCGTACTGAGCACGACGTAGGTCAGCAATGTCCTTCTGCACAGGATCGAGTGCGGCAGCAAGAGCGGTGGCAGCGGCCGCAGCTGCTGCTGCGACCTGTGAGCGCATTGCCTCAGCAGACGCCGTGACCTGTGCCGCAAGTGCAGTCGCGCGAGTCTCTGCTGCCTGTGCCTGCTGGATCACTGCCGCCACATCAACCGCGCGTATTGCGTCAATCCGTGCAGCCTCTGCCTCACGTAGCTCTCTCGCATGGTTGGCTCGTATGTTTGCGATCTCAGAGCGGATCGCAATAAGCTCGTGTAGATGAGAGATTTCTGACTTGAGCCTGTCACGCACACGCTCTGTTTCTGCATCACGTAGATCGTCCTGACGCTTAATCGCTGCCTCAACAAGCTGGAAAACATTAGCTGTAGGGTCGATCACCGGCTCGTTATTCCGATTAGTAGCTGGACCCTGCCCGAATGAGGACTCTGTCACTGACTCTCCCCTTTAGCTCGTGTACTTGATATACCAGACACCACCGACAAGGTGTGCTGGTGCTTCTGTAGGACCTGACCTGTATGCACCAACAGTTAGAATTGGTGCTTCACTAGTTGAATCCTTAGCAGACAGAGGAGCTACTATTGAACCAGCGTTGCCTGTGAAGTTACTGTAATGGAGGACATGGGCATGTCTTGGTGAACGGGCAGCTTCTGCTATTGCATCATTACCCCCAAGAGTTACATCAGCGTGTGTTCCTGCGTTAACTAGTGTACGTCCTCTTGTATCTGGAAGATTGAACGTTGTAGTGCCATTACCTACCCCAAATGGCAACGCTGGTGTCAGGGAATTAAAGTGAGCAAACAGTGCTGCATACGTAGACCGAGACACAGCAACACCATTACACTCAAGGAAACGGTTCTCTACTACTGTCTCAACAGAAGTGAAGTTCGCCACTCGATATATGAGTGAACCTACAGGTAGGATCGCGCGGAGATTATCCCTCACGTGTGCATTGAACTCTGTTGCTCCTGGAAATTCTCCAGGTACCCATGTGCGTGGTTCAGTCCAAGCCATCAGTATGCCACCTTGTTGTCGATGCCGAGTTGATGCGTGCCAAGAATCCAGTACTGGTTAACATCTGCTGGGGACAGTGTCCACGTCGTTGTCCAACGTCCAACAATGTATCTGTGCTGCACATGCTCGATGATTGCCTGGAGGTCATGGAGCAGTACACCCGTGCCCGGTGGATAGATCTTGAACCTAATGCGATCTCCAATTTCTCTCCCCAACGCATGTTCCCACATAGTAGAATCCATCTGAGGCTCGATAACAACCTGCTTGACACGAGTGAATGGCTCTTTGAACAACTGCAGAACCCAGTATGCCTTAATCTCTGCTTCTGTCTCATCAGCAAGGGGGAGTTCTCTTTCGTACGACCTCTGTCTGTGGTGCCCAACAGACGCAGAATCCTGTGCAATGAACTCGGGTCCGTCAGTCACCTTGATGCGGACATGATTGATGATCTGGTCCTTGTCGTCCCCTACATCTGCATCGACCAGAGGCAACTCACCAGGCAGTGGGATGTTAGAGAACGTTGCCTTGACAACATTCAGAGGAGCAGTAGCGCGTGCCAAACGGTCTTTGAATACAACACGACCTTCACCATCAATGTACGTGTGCCCTGACTCTGTAGTTACCATAAGGAAGAGAAGTTCAAGAGCAGATCCTTCTTTCCCCACCCATGCCTGAACAGGGGTCGTACCTATATCAATAACTCTAAGTGAGCGGGGCCACCCGGCAGCATTAAGGATCCTCTCCACACGTGCACCAGTTGTTTCTACAGGAGCATCAATCCTCACTCGCGCCTGTGATAGAGGCTCAAACCCATCAAGAACTGTAACAGGAACCTCATTGACACGACCCTGCCAGTCCTGAGGCCAGTCTTCAATATCACCACGAAATAGTTGGTAAGAGAAACCATCTTTAATAGCACGCAGGCGACATGGTCGTGCAGGAGCTACTTCAGGGGAGTAAGGAGAGGACGGATTTCCTGGGTCAAAGCGCCTGTCCTGGTTGCGTAAACGAGTCTGCAGTAGGCCTGTCTCTGGGTCACGGAAGATGTCTGTTCTTCCCCTCTTGACAGACAACTCTAACTGCCGTGACGTAGCAACAATATCATCAGAGACAGTTGTCCATGTAAATGTAGTACTCGTTGCACGAGAGTATCCGTGGTACTCCACTTTTTCACGCGAAAGGTCATGCTCGTATACCGCAACCTCGTCAATACGCCCATCGAAGAAATTGGTTGGAACCTGTTGAGTTGAAGCACCAACTGTAAGATAAGAGTCGATAGACCTCTTCATCATTACCCATGACTTCGGGAAGTATGCAGCAAGAGCACCGTTGATATAGAGTGAAACAGAGATTTCATTGACAACACATACAACGTGGTATGTAGTTGAAGCAGAGAAACTCTGTGTTGTTGTATAGGTAAAGGTTGTCTCAACTCCATCTACGAGTGCTACCAGTGTGAATTGAAGATACCCATTATTGAGGCGAAAATCAAAGATTGGTGCATCTGTTGTTCTCACACCTCTGGCAATAATTGACCGGATGCCTGTAACAGAATCTGGACGAATGTTAGCCTCAAGGGTTAACAACGTGACATAGTCAGTTACAGTTTCTGGAAAGTCTAGCAATCCCATGTCAAACCCATGGAGAAATCCTGTGGTACCATTGAAGTCATACGAGGAGTCAGAATCCCCAGAAAGAAGTGAACCTGCATTACGCGTGATAGTGCCATTAGTAACAAGATTTAATCTGCCCATCTGGTCAATCACAGATGCAAGACTCTGATCTTCATTTAATCTGTAATAAACAGTAGGGAGATCAAGTGCCACTGCTTCTGTATAAATAGGTCCACCAGAGGAGTTAAAAGACACATCAAGATACAACTCAGGAAGGGTTCCTGCAGCAGCGCCTGCTATAAAAACACTAGCATGATCTAGCCCAAAACCACTGTCAGGTACATTAAGTAGGCTGGAAATATCTACAGATACAATTGCACTGTCAACTCCACTCCCACTGTCAGACCTATTGTGGGAGGCAGATCCAGCTGAAAGAGGAGACTTAAGAAGTACGAGAACTGTCAATGCACTGGCCGCCCTCGACGCTCCTCAACAATGATCGCTTCTCTAATCCTGTCGTTGAGGTCCTGCTCGTAGATAAGGGACCCGTATATGTGCTGATGCACGATAGGAGCCATACTTCCCGTTGTAGACGTCCCACTCCCTGCGAGAGCGTACCCACCCCCTGCTGTAGGTTGCATCGCGCCTGCGAGTGCGAGAGCTGCACGCTCAACAGGACTCTTGTCAAGTCCTGAGACAAGTGTGGATCCAAACGATTTCCACCACTTGTCAAGATCAGACATCGGGCCTTCCTTCGTCGGACTCGCTGTGCGCAAGATACGAGACACCTTATTCGCCATCTCTGTAGCAGCAGCAATAACTGCTGCCATTGAGTCTCTAAGACCTTGAGCAAAGTTCTCACCGACAACTGAACCTGCATCTCTATAGGAGATGCCATACGAGTGAAGAAGGGCGATGATCTTATCCTGTGTCTTTTTATGCTGCTGTGGATGCTTCAGGAGGTACTCCATGAGATTTTCAAGTTCTTTCTCAAGATGCCGTTTCTGAATACCTCTGCGTGCCTCGTAATTCGTGCGCTCTTTCTCTGCCTGCCTTTCAAGTTTCGCCCTTTTCTGCTCGTACATGAGATCATCCCATGAACGCTGAGCGTTCAGAAGTGCTGACTCCCTACGGTCGAGTTCAGCCTGTGCATCTTCTGGAGAAGAGAAGGAAGCAGCATCGAAGGAAGCCATGTCGTCTTTCGCCTTCTGCAGTTCTGTGCGTGCCTCACTAAGGCGTCTCTTGAATTCCTCTGCATCATGCTTCGACACAAGATTATCTAGGAGACGCTCAGACCTGGTCCTGTGTGCAGATGTAATTGCATCGAACGCGTCGAGAGCATCAGATGCCATCTGTGCGAATGCATCCTTGAACTTGGACTGGAATTCCTCCACTACCTGACGCCCAGCTTCAAGAGCCTTTTTCAGTGACTCAGAAATCTTGTCTGGGAGATCATTCGTTCCAAGAAGGAAACCCATGATAATACCATCGCCAATAGGCTTACCTATTTTGTCAGCGAAGAGTTTAGAAGGGGATCCAATACCTAGGAAACTTGTTGCTGAATCAAGTGCAGACTGCGCTGCACCTTTCACTGCACCAGCAAGACGCCCTGGCAGGCCTGCGATACCTGAGATGATTCCATCCGCAATTGCCCTTCCGATTGCTGCAGCTGCACCACCAACCCAACCAACAACAGATGCAATTGCTGATGCTGTACCACTCTTGATCTTGTCCCACAACCAGCCTGCAAGGCTAGCAATCCCGTTCCCAATACCTGTAAGGATTGCTTTACCTATAGCAACAGCAAGACCAAGCACTGCAGGAACCAACTTGGTCAGAGTATTCCAGATGAGACGGATGATCGTGCCAAGGATCCCGTCAACAATCTGCTTGATCCCCTCCCACGCGCGACCCCAGTCACCTTTGATAATCCCCATCACAAGATTAATGACGCCTTCCACGTACGTCATATAACCCTTAACAAGGATCAGGATATTGCCAAGCACTGCCTCAATGACTGAACGGATCTTATCCCAATTCTGGATTGCAAAATTGAGGATCCTTCCGAATGTCTGCTCCCAATAGAGCCTCACCAGGCTAAGGTACGTCTGGACAATCTCTACTATGCTTCCCCAGTGTGTGCGGATAGCATCGACAACCTCCATGATGATTGGAAGTACATTCTCCTTAATCCAAGAGAATGTCGAATCGACAATCTTACGGAACGTCTCTGATTTCTGGTAGGCAAGGAAGAATGCAGCACCAAGAGCGACGAGTGCAGCTGCTGCAAGAACAAACGGGTTCATCAGCATCGTTGCGTTCAGAGCGAGCATAGCGATCTTCATTGCCTGAACCATGGCGATGATCTTGGTCATGACGAACATACCAGTGAGGGCACCTGCAAGTGCGACAAGTGCGTACTGCAGTAGATCTGAACCCCTCACGAGTTCGATAACCCACACAACCCCACCCTTGATCGCTGAGAAGAACCCGATGATCTTCTGAGGATCAATTGCTGCAATGAAGTTAGCGAACGCTCTGACTACTGCTGTCACCGATGGTAACATCGCTGTGCCCAACTGAATGGCGAGTGTCTCAGCAGCTGATCCCACAGCGCCAAGAGCACCGTTGAGGCCTTTGGTACGAGCTTCTGCCATCTTCTGCGCTGCGTTTGTACCTGTGATCTCCTTCCGGTACTTCTTGTATGCCTCTGCACCCTCCCCCATCAAGATCCGCATTGCCTGGTTCGCGCGAACACCAAAGATCGTGGTGAGTGCCTGTTCTCTCTGCTCCTGTGTCAGATTTGAGAGGCCGTCCTGGAACTCGCCAATGATCGCAGGCATAGATTTCATGTTACCTGCTGAGTCGAAGATCTCCATGTTGTACTTCTTCATGACAGCAGCTGCTTTATCTGTTGGAGAGGTCAACCTGATCAGCATGGTCTTCAGTGCTGTGCCTGCGTACTCTCCGCTCAGTGCATTATCCGCAAGTACAGAGAGGGATGCAACAAGATCCTCCATAGGCATACCTACGCCATGGAACTGTGCTGCTGCATTCTGCATGCCGAGAGCGAGGTCTGTGATCTCAGCAGTTGACTTGTTAGCGCCTGCTGCAAACAGGTTCGCGACCCTGGTCGACTGGCTCCCCTGCATGTCGAACGCTTGCAGCGCTCGTGCGACGAGTGTTGCTGAGTCTGCAAACCCGATGTTCGCGGCAAGGCCCAACTGCAGAGTACCTCTAGTTGCAGCCAGTGTCCTGTTAACACCCAAGCCACCCTTACTCAGCTCAACCATAGCGTCAGCAGCATCCTTGGCTGACACATTTGGAAGTTTGAAGTCACCACCGAGAGCAATCGCTTCATCCCCAAGCGATTTCATCTGTGCCTCTGTTGCGCCAGACACAGCCTGGAGAATGTTCATGCTCTGTTCAAAGTTACCAGCTGCACGCAAGGATAGGATCCCGATACCTGTAGTAGCCAGACCTATCCCAGCGAATATGCGGGAGGCTACCCCACCAGTCCTGATCATGGAGGAGTTCATAATAGCCATTGAACGGTAGAACCCGGAGGTATCTGCCGTTACTCTAGCTACCAGTTGCGCGACGGTCAGCGCCACCTACGTCGTCCTCTCTTGTTTTGCTGCGCTTCTGCGTGTGCCTCTGCGTCCATTGCCATCGTGGCAATTTCGATCCAGGCTACAGACCGTTCTAGCAGTTCCCATGGCATGCACTTGTAATACTGTGCTGCTCTGATTACGAGGTACCACTGAGGGATTTCTCCGGTAGCTCCTCCTGTGGCGAGGAACTTTCGGAGCTGTCGTCCTTCGGATCTTTTGGGCGCACATCATTCATCATGGATGCAAAGATGAACCCAAGGGCAGGAAGAGGAACCAACCGCAAACCTTCTGTGGTTGCAGGAACCTTCTGCACCTCTCCTGTTGGATTGCCATCTTCATCTACAACATCCATCTCTAGATCCCAATCCACAAGAATCAGAGATAGCATGTCCAAGATAGCGCCCGCTTCTGAATTGTCTCTGATCCCTGACTGAACTGACTCCACCACGTCGATGGTGAGTTCTCCAGGCTTGTAGTCAATCCACATCTGGCCTGGCTCAAACCCATCTTCTTCCTTGAAGATGATATCCACGTGACGGACACCACCTTTGAGTGCTGCAACTTTCATCTAGCTCTCCTTTTGCACCTGAAGGTTACTGATCAGTCGCGAGTAGCGTTGTCTCGTCTTTGCGCGACTCCTCCAACGGAACCTCAGGCGCTGAAAGTTCCGCAGGTTCAAACCCTTCCTCGGCCGGGAAGCGGTTCGGATCGTCTTCGTACCTCACACGATCCTCATCTGCAACTGGCGTAGACGCAGGCTCAGGTGCAGGCTCCTGGTACTCGTCCTCGTATTCACCCATTAGAGTGTAGTCTCCTTGTTAACTAGATTAATGTCGAAGCCCTTGCCCCACGCTCCGTCAAACACCATCTCAAACGTCCACTCGATGGCATACACGCCATCCTCGTCCTGGAAGTCCCCAACCTCTCCGACCTTGACTGCTGCGTCAATCTCTAGAGAGTAGGGCTCAGTTGCTGCACCTGCGAGCTGAGGTGAGGTAGCAGAGATCTTGACGAACTTCGTATCCCCTGCCCTCATCTGCCCGAGCTGCGTCATTCCTTCAGCATCCGCCTCCATCAGAAGCGTCAACTGTGCTGTCGGCTCAGACTCAACATGCGCTGCGAACGAGGCCAGCGTTGAGTTGAGAACCCACACAGGATTGAACCTGTCACCGAGTGTCCACGTTGCCTCCAGGACACGCAGCAACTTTGTCGTACCAAGAGCACCGAACGTAGGATCAAGGAACACGTCGATGTCTGTCGGAAGGATCGGGAGCTGGGGAGGCGTAACAGGTGCACCCGTGAGTGCAATGTTGTCAGAAAGCCTCTGACCGATCATTGCACCGCCGACCTCGATGCCATCCCTGTTGAATGTCAACTCAAGCTCTGTCACCAAGCCGTAGTTGAACTTGTGGGCACGAACCACACCACCCTGCTCCACTGTCATCGTCTTAACAGTGTCTTCTGCAGATGCAGCGGACGTGAAGTTCCACCTACGCGCTGACGTATCAACTGTCGTAGGTGCTCCAGGAGCCACAATGAGGGAGGAGAAGAACCAGAGGAGCTCTGTGTACGAACCCACCCCTTCGATATCTGCCTCGACCCACTCCTTACCTGGAGTGACGATGGTGTTGTATTTGGAGCCCATCGGCCTGAACACGACAGGATCCATCTGGACAGCGGGAGTGATCCCGATAGAGACAAACTTCTTGTTAGCTGCGACGTTCGTCCCCGGTACTGTCTCAATACCGACTTGAACGCCCTGAGTTAGAGACGATCGTTCAGCCATTACCTGTCCTCCTTAAGGGACTGGACCTCAGTATACGATCTACAAGAGCACTTCCTAGTCACGGAGCTTGCACCATAGTTCTGTAGACACCCCCTGCATGGCGATACATAACGCCACTGTCCTCTGGTTCTAGTAGCGAGAAAGGTTCCATCCTCACACAGGAGAGAACAATGATGTTTGCTGTTGCACCGTTCTTGTTATGAAGTGCTGTGTCAAGTGCATCTGCTAGTGGTACTATTGGAGAAATAAGGTGCCCCTCGTTGACGACAACGATGAGCCAGTCAAGGCGGACCATGATCCTTTCGCGCTCGTCACCAACTCCACGGATATCATGGCGCGACTGCACAGATGCTCTCACTGCCGGCAAATCCCTATCTGCAGGAATCAAATCCATGTAGAACTGCAAAGCGTTCGGAGGCACAATCGCCTCTACCTTCTCCCGAAGCCACTCTGCTGTGTGGAATTCCTCGTTCATCAGAATTTACCGAACAGTCCTTTCCCCATCTCCAAGAAGTATTCGTCCCTGTGCTGGTCAATCGCCTTGGACAAGAAGAAGCGTGGACCCATCTTGTAGGTCCCGTACTCCACGTAAGCTGCATACGATGCATCGAACCTGACTTCAGCCGTCTTGCCTGTCGCAATGGATACTGTACTTCCCGAGTTGCGAAGTTCACCTGTCACATATGGAGCATTTCTCTTCGCTGTTGTAAGGATCTTGTCTGCAGTTCGTTTAGGGACGGACCTGCTATTAGCCTCCACGAAGGCTATAAGAGCAGGAATGCGATTCATAACCACAATGAATCCTCCGCCACCTCTAGCCATTAGACGAGTGACTCCGGCCTGACAACAATCAAAAGATCTGAACGGTAGTGCAGCCTAGTTGGCTCAGGCCCAGCCTCACGTCCATGTGAAGACCAGATTGACGCTGCTGCGCTACCATTCTTTCTACAGATTGTCACGTGTTTAGTGTTCCACAGAGATGAGCCAAAGATTGCGAGATCACCGACAAAGAAGAAATCACGATCCAGGGGCACATTTCTCTTCTTGTTGTGAGACAGCAAGGTTCCAGTGTAACCGTATCCGTTGTAACCCATACCATTGGGGTCACGCACCGGGAACACTGTGTACCTGTCTGCCCAGAAAAGTGCAGACGTCACGTACCCAGAACAATCAGCTGACCACTCCTGTCCAGGTGACATGCCAAGATGAGTCATCGGACGATTCTGTGAGTAGTGGATGCGGCCACGTGTGTTCTCACACCTCTCACAGTACCTGCGGATGAGATCTCGTGCAATCTTCTTTTCAGTCGGACTCAGCATCATCGTCCTCTTCCTGACCTGGTGCGTCTTCTATCTCTGTGGGAGTGACCTTGGTAGGCACCATCTCTGTGCCTTCTTTGGCCTCCTGGTCGTCCCCTTCATCTCTTGGTGCCTCTGTAAGGATTGGCATTTTCTCTCCTTTAGATGTGATGCTCACCCAACGAGGTTGCAATCAGCATTCTCTCAACCTCGTGTGTCTCAGGCGCCATCACTGCTGTCACCCGCATGTGCTCATTACCCTTTGACCAGATAATGAGATGATCACCTACACGCACATCAGTACCTGAAGGCACGTACACGATGAACGAGGTAGCAGCCCTCTCCGCACTAAACATCTGGATTGTCTGCTCGTGACCAGCACCTGTCTCTACAGTGCAGGAGATCGAGTCGTGCACCATTGCCTCTGTTCCACCTGAACCACCGTAGGGATCATCTACAGTTGTCGTCCTGTAGATGTCACACCTGTCAGGCATCCATACAACTGCCTCTTCTTGGAGGAGACCTAGTTCCTCAGCAGTCAGCGACATAAGAAGAGTTCCAGTTGTTAGGAATGTCCTCAAGCCTGCTACCTGACTCAGACGCGAGCCTGATAGCACTGAGTTGTGCTTTACCCATAAACTTGCGGTGGAGTTCCATGCAGTGCTCGTAGAACATGTTTCGGGAGAACATCTTTCCACCTGCCATGAACAGGTAGCGGTTAGCAAGTCGGGTGGACTTGATCAACCACGCTTGAGCTACAGCGTAATTGGCATCATACGTGTCTTCCCAGCCTACTGTATCTGGCCGCACACCATTGATATCCAGGCGTCTCGACATATCAAGGATCACCTGGATATCAGCCTCACCCAGGACAGGCTCAGTGTTCAGATCACCGAACGTACTGAGCCTGGCCCGGGTGGAAGCTTCGTTCATGATTCTGGTGCTGACTTCTTCGACTTCTTCACACTGGAGTCAGCTGCATGAGGCTGTTCTGGTTTCTCTGCTGCCTGACCACCTGCTGCAGGATTCATGAACTGCTTGTTTGCCTCTGCCTGATGTGCAGCGAGCTCCTCAGGATCGAGGTCCTTGTCGCCACCAAGCGATGCTCCATCACTTGGAACGTAACCGAGTGCCTCCTCGATGTCTTTCTTCGCCTGTACCTGACTCTGTCCTAGGTCTTCTACCTTTTCGGGCATCTAGTTCTCCTGACCTTTGATCCGTCCCCGACTCGTCAGTGGTGCCCAGAACTTCTTTGTCCGAGCAGCACGTGACGGGTCCGGAGTGAGTTTCGCCTGCAGTTGACGCTGGAACTCCTCACGACGTTCCTCCGCCGCAAGGTGTTCCAGCGCCTTCTGCTCTTCTTCCGTCAGTGCCATCGTTACCCGAGGTGCATGGACCTCGTGAGACGGTGCACTGCTTCTGTGCGCTTCGACAGATCTGCCTGAGCAGACGTAGATACGAGAGCACAACCTGCAGCAAGGAACCCGTATGCATCAGCCGTCGTGTCGTCAAGCGCGAGCACTGTCGTCTTACGAGCGACAGCAACCTGTGCATTGACGGTGACGTTTGCTGCTGTCGGGTTTGCAATTGCAACGTTGACTACAGCCATTAAGCCACCTTCCTTTGTTGAGCTTCCTCAATGAAAGCAAGGCATTCTTCTGCCTTACCCTGCCTTCTCTGACCAAACTGAAACATCAGAAGTTTCAACACTCGACATACAGTTTCTCTTGAACCTGTGTGCCATGTGTAGCAAGGCTTGCAAAGTTCTCCATTCTTCTTAGGATACCTTTTATCGGCGTAGATCTCTCCACAACCAACAATGCTTTGAAACCTCTGAAGAACATCTTGGTCAGTGGAAGACACTCGCAAGGCTTGTGAAGGCCACGGATACTTAAGGGTGCCTCGGTAGAGGTAAATTGTACCTTCACCCCCAAACAGGCCTGCTGCCCAAGCGATGTCTTCCTTAGATGGCACTAGGGAGCTCTCAACACTGCGAACGGATACCTATTGGCCTCCGTCAGCTGCTCATAGTTGATGGGGTTCGGGACCTGCCACGCATACCTGGCGACCACACGCAGAGCAACCATGTCCTGCTGGGCCAGGTTGTAGACAATTGCACCAACGTTGTCCTGGATGACTGCTTCTGTCAGGATCTTGTAGGTGATGTCTTGCCGAACTGCGAGGATCCCCTGGGTCCAGTCACCGGCGAACATTTCCGCCGAACCGACACCCGAAGGCCACAGGCCGGGCATTGCGTAGATCAGAGGCGAACCCTCGATGGACGAGTTGCTCACGTCGAGGAGCTTCTGACCTGTCGTGTCACGGGCAGAACGGAGACGCGCCTTGTACGTCGTCCGTGTCACAAACCCGTTAGGATCAAACCCATCCGCCTCAAGGAGGCCCATGAGCTGGTTGAGGTCTTCTGCAATGCCACCCTGAGCAGCAGTCGCAGTACCTCGGTTGTACGTGTTACCAGCAGCGCTTGCTGCCGTTGCGATGTCTACGGGCCAAGAAGCCGGCTTGTTCGTCCCGAAGAAGATTGCAGCGTCAAGTGCGCGCCCAATTGCTTCCTCCAGACGAGGCCGAATCTCTCCCCAGACGTCGAACCCTGCATCGTCCAGAACCGCTTCCGGAATCGGGACGATGGCAGCGATCTCTTCCGCGAAGAGGAACTTGTTACCCCATGCCATCTCAGTCGTCTGCTTCAGACCTGTGTCGCCGTTGACAAAGTATGCCGTCGGCAGCGCTGCAAGAACAGGCATCCGCTGCTGATTGGTGGACATTGTCACACGACGGAACAAGCGGAGAGCAGCAGACTGGTCAACCACGTTCTCGATGATCTCACGCGACACGTCCTCAGGGATGAGGGCGGTAACGTTAGATCGAGCGATCAGGTTGTTATAAGCCATCTGTTGCCTCTCTGTTCCGGGTTACCGCCCTGCGGCTGCTCGCAGCATGGCGTTCATATCACCTGATGCAGTTTCACGATCTCCGCCGGCACCTCCGTCACCTCCACCAGGAACCTTGCCAAGGAGAAATGGCTTCTCCTTCACCAGGGTGCGGAGTGACTCTTCAAGTTCACGCTCATCGTCAGGATCAGAGATCTGTTCCCAGTCGAGAAGACGGGCAGCGTCAGCGCGTGCTTCACGCACGATGCCAACGCGAGATGCGAGTACTTCCACCCGCAACTTCCTGACCGCTTCTCTTTCTGACTTCAGGTCCTGCTCGGCCTTCACTGCTCGATCACGCTCCTTCTGGAGGTCCGTCTTGTCCTCATCCTCACGAGACTGCAGCGCATCCTGAGCTTTGCGGAGTTCCCTACGGTACTTCGCAGCCTCACGATTCACCTTCGCAAGTTCGGATCGTGGAACTAGATCATCTTGGCTACCTGAGCCTGTGTCGCCCCCCGGGGGCGTATCCTCGCCCTGACCATCATCGTCAGGATCCGGATCGTCTCCGCCGCCTGAACCACCTGGGTCATCTGTGCGGTAGAGAAAGAGTTGCCTCTTCTTCATGGTACGTGCTCTCCTTCCTGCTTGTCAACTACAAAGCACTTGCATTAACTGGGTGTAGTAGAATGATCACCCCTTTTCCGACTGTCTGGATAAGATCTGGATTTTGGTCCATCTTCTTCACTTTGGTGTCGTAGAGAAGTGCGCGACCCGTAAGGCCTGTGCAGTCACTTGGAGTCAACTTGACTTGACACCTGCCTGTGCCAGGATCTACATCCACAATTCCACCACCACCTCTGGTCACAGCAATAGCAGCATCAACGTCAGAGTCACTACGTGTGTACTTCGCTGTAAACCACACCTCATCACCAGTATCAAGATCCGTGTTGAGGTCAATCTCGTAGACGTTACTTTCGCCGACGACGAGTTCCAGAGTTGTTGTCAAAAGAGTCATTCTACCTTCCTGATTGTAGAAGTGAGCCTCTCAGCACTCAATGTTCCAGAAGAGAGTGGGGCTGCTGTGGTGCCTGTTGTCCCCTCGATTTCGTAAATAACCGCTGTAACTGGGACCCAAGGTGTACCTACAGACACAACAGAAATATCTGTCACTAGTACAACACCATCTGAGCCTGCCACACTCGCGATCAGGAGTACGAGATCTGTACCTGCACCAACCTCGATGACCTCAATGAATACAGTGCCAGGTACGACAACATCATCCCCTGTACCTGTATCTGAGAGTGGCATTGAAACAGATACAATTGCTGTGTCACTACCCACCCCTGCGTCTACTCCTGCGCGTGCCTCAACAGCTCCCACAAACGCTGCATCTACTCCCACTCCTGCATCTATTACTGCAGCAACAGCAACAAGTGCCGCGACGTCTTGAGTGCTAACAGGCGAGTCAACAAGGGTGTAGGTTGCGACATGGACTACGTCTTCCTGTGTCAGAGCGCCTGCGTCAACGAGAGACTGCGCAACATGTAGTGCTGCTGCGTCATCGCCTGTGCCTACATCGTCGTCTGTGACCTGAGCACCGGCAACTGTGACAACTGCTATATCTGTGCCTGCGGCAGTGTCTGTGAGCGAGTACTGTGCAGTGAGTACTGATACATCTGCACCAGTTCCCTCATCAGTACCAGTGAGAACATCCTCAGAGACAAGTGCTGCAACATCAGTACCAGTCGCGCTGTCTTCTGCCAATGCAAGTGCTACTAGCTGAACATCATCTGCCCCAGTACCTTCTTCTGTAACTGCATACGACTGTGAGACAACAGAGGTATCCGCTCCTACACCAGATTCCACAACCGCGTAAGCTTGCGCGAGGGTGGATGTGTCGTCCCCTGCCCCTGTATCAGTTACAGTGTGTGCTTGGTCGATAGAAGATGTCTCTGCCCCAGAGCCTGTGTCTGTAAGTGGGTAGTTAAAGAATGAGGAAGAAACATCATCGCCCAGACCAGCCTCAACAACAGAGAAAGAAATACCTACAGAAGAAACATCTGCCCCTGTTCCTGTATCTGTAGCAGAAGCACTAGCAACAAGAGATGAATTGTCAGTACCTGCACCTGTATCTGTTGGTGCATAAACACTCATGAGTGTTAGTGTCTCTGTCCCCACCCCAGTATCTGTGACTGGATAGTTACGGAACACAGAGGATACATCGTTACCTGTACCTGCCTCAACAAGTGCGTACTGAGCTGCTAGCCCTACGTTGTCAGTACCTGTACCTGTATCCACTAGCGCACGTGCTAGAGCTGAAACTACATCAGCACCTACGCCTGCCTCTGTGCGGGGCAATGCCACTGTCTCAGAAGATGCATCTGTGCCTGCCCCTGAATCAGTTGCGGATATAGGTGTTGTAGAAACTCCTTCTGGTATCTCTAGTGAGACCTCAGCAACCTCAAAGACAATTGCACCGCCACCAGCCGCATAACCCCAAATCCTGATTTCAAGATCTGAGTAATCTGTAATATCCTCTGCGTCTATCTCTGCAATTGCCAACTCATAGTTAGCAAGAGATGTCGTAAGTGCAGATGACTCGAGGTCCCCAGACCTATTTGTTGCCCCCTCATAAAGAGCTACACGCATCTTCCCTGCACCTGAAGTGACACGGGCACGTATCTTAATCTTGTGCCCAGTTCGTACATCAGGCGTGTTACCTGAGGCAAGGGAGAGACGAGCAACAGCCGTCGAGGTTGGAGTCGGTACGGGGTGGATGACAATCGTCTGTGCCCGCCAGGCACCAGTGGCAATAGTGAATGTTCCAGGATCAGAGGTAGCGGTCGTAGAGGCGAGATGGGCTGTGGCGACCATGCCTGCGAGGTTTGAGCCAGCGGTGCCGCATGCCTTCTGGCGTAGCGACCCGAAGCCTGCAGGTGCAGCAGAGACCCAGGTGTCGTCGTCAGCTTCCTCACCAGCACGCCCGAAGCAAGCGATGGTGAGGATGTCTTTCGACCCGCCCGTGACTGACACAGATGGCGGGTTGGGGGTCGTGGAAGAACCTGTAGCCGTGGTGCCGACCTGTGGTGCTTGTGTGGCAAACGCTGCCTGCCCCGAAACCTCGTACACGATCCAGGCACCCCTCGTAGCCGAGGATAGGGTGAACGTAGTAGTGGCGCCCTCGGTGCCGTCGCACTCCTTGACCGCGATGTAGAGGCCAAGGACGATGGCCTCGTCCAGTAGCTCGTTCCACCCGGTCAAGGCGTTGACGGTGGGAGTCGTTCCGGCGGACCCCTTGCTCATGACCGCCACAAACATGTTCCCGGCGGTCCCTGCAGGCAGGTTGACGACGTGCGAGGTACTCGCCGTCGAGATAGCGGTCTCTGTGGGAGTGCCGACTACTGCGGGAGAAGCCATCAGTCAGGTCTCCGTGCGTGTGCCGACTACTGCGGGAGAAGCCATCAGTCAGGTCTCCGTGCGTGCGCTACGGGAGGCTCGTGGTAGCAGATGGGATGCTGCTCTGGATTCTCCGCCCTAAGCACGACCGCAATTGCCTCGCCAACAGCGCCGTCGATTATCTGCCACTCGACCCCTTCCCAGGCGTCCGGCAGATCTGGGTACCCACGGACGAGCCGGTCAGAGAACTTCGTGCAACCCAGACCGCTCGACAACAACCCACCGTCGGGATAGTGGAAGATGCACCAGTCCCTCGGGCAGTCCCACAGCTGAGCGACTGCCCCGCACCAGGGAGCAACGTCATGCTCGACAATCACGAACCCTTTACCTCGCCCCCAAAGTTCAGCGACGAACCTTCCGTAACCTAGTTTGTCCTCTGCGGGAAACGTCTCGTACGCTACGCACTCCGCAGTTAGCACTAGTTCGGCGACGTTTGACATCCCCGAGTAGATCGGAATATAGACCTTCATTAACCAACACCAAGTGTCATCATGGAAGAAGAGGTATTATCGCCACCGCCACCACCTGCACCAGCTGGTCCTGGGTATCCAGTGTTATTGAGAGCTACATCGTCAACCCATGTCGAACTACCAACTGTAGTAGCAGCTGTACCACCGATGATAGCAGATACAACCTGAGTCCCAGTGTTGCAGTTCGTCATGCCAAACGTAACAAGAGGTGAAGTAGAATCTGCCTGGAATAGCTTGCACTCGACAACACCTACAGTAACTGAGCAGAGAATGAACCACTCAATACGCACCCACTCATTCACAGGCACAAGGACTGTATCTGATGACCCTACAGGTCCTAGGGTTGAATCAAAGATGTGAAGTTCACCGTCTGAGTTCCAGCGAACTAGCGTGTTTGTCACATCACCTACATCCTGCATCTGCACTAACCAAAGACCATCTGGTGTTGGTGTGGCAGTGCGGTAAGCGTAGAGACGACCCCAAACCTGCGTTTGCGCTCCCATCGAGGTATTCCACCCAAAGTACGCACCGTTTGCCCCTGAGTGGTCGATACGAGCTGAAAGATTTCCATGTGCCGCGCGAGCGTTGTCGTACTTGATTACGGATGGCGAGATTATGTTCTCAACGTCGAACGCATTGCCCGCTGACCCATCACCTGAGTTAACCGCAGTTAAATCAGTCTCGTCAGGTAGAACTGTCTCAAAAGAGTTTAATAGTGGAAGTGCCATCTATGCGCCCGTCGCTGTTATAACTGTCGCGTCACTTGAGTCGTTCACCTTTGAGAACAGTGGAGTAGTTGTCCAACCAGTCGTCACAACATCTGCGTCAGGCAGAAGCGTTTGTATCACACCAGAGAGACCAATATTGTAGAGATTGAGAATGTCGGCTCCAGAGAGGATGCTCGGGAAGAACGCTTCGTGGGAGATTCTCCCTCCGAACGGATCTGCGTTGGTTCCGCCACCACCCCACGTCCCCCACATAACATCGCCAGGAGCATTGAAACCGCTGCCATTGGTCTTGGTACCTTGTGAGACACCGTTAATGAACAACTCCGAACCAAAGGTAGAATTGTTGTAGGTGAGTGCCCACATGAACTCACTCGCGGTTGGAATAGGGGTACCAGTCCAGGTAACTCCGCCCCCGCCAGTATCAGGGAACCAACTACACGTCTGCACACCTGTATTGCAACGCAGGAGGACTGAGTCACCACCAACAAGGCAGTGGTTACCAGTTGTACTTGCCCGCCTTGCCCAGCCCACCGCTGTAAGCGAACCTGTCCACCCAGCAAATGTCGTGTCAATGGCCCCACCTGTGCCAATTGTGAGAGAGAAAACAGATGGTTCAGCTGCCAGGAGACTTGCCTGCTGGTACGTGATCGGATCGTACAGAGTACCATCACGACTGTTTGAAGAACTGTCATCCGCTGTTCCCGCAGCAGCTTCCTGTAACTCTAGAAACTGTGCCGGAGAAAGCGCGAGTACCGCAGTCGAGTAAGCACCCACTTACTGAATCCCAACTACAAACAACCCATCCGCGAAAGCACCGTAAGCAGCATACGCTGGAGCTGGAACATAAGCAGCTGGAAATCCACCTGTAGTGGGGAGAGGCTGAGAACCTGCCGCGACCCCTGCTGTTCCCTTAACTGGAATGTTGTGGAACACATTGCGGGTAGTATTCGTCGTCAGACAGTTTGGTCCCCAAGCGTCACCACTTGAGTAACCTGCTGAAAAGATATTGTCGGTGATCGTTGGAGCTGTTGCAACTCCTGTATGGAAAAAGCGGAAGGACGGATTACCCCGTCGGTCGAAAAAGGTATTCTTGTAGAAGTTCATAAACAAGCCACCTGACATGTTCGCGATCTGCGCGTAGTCAGGGTCGTGGTCATCAAAGATATTGTGGTGGATGACTTGCGCCTGCCTCTGTGTAGCACCAGCGAAGTCAGAGAATGATCCTGCACCCCCGTCAAAGAAGTTATGGTGGATGTGACAGGAACTCGTTGCAAGTTCAAGTGCATAGTTCGCTTGATTATCTGAGGTTTCGTGTTGGTTGATAATGTCAAAGTGGTTATGGTGAATGTCATAACGGTACTGCCCTGCAGGTAGTGGGCCACCGTTATTTGATGGCAAGGACACCGTGCGGTTGAAGTAACAGTTCCGGATCGTCACATTCAAGGGAGTAGTGCCCCACATCTCAAAGCAGATGAGTGGCCAGGAGACGAGGAAACCATTATCGCCGTCGTAGTAACAGTTGAGGTTGTAGAACTCAACGTTGGTCATGTAGCCAACTCCACCCTTGACACCCATGCCGTTGTTATCTGACATAGTGCAGTCGTGGATAGAGCAATCCATTGCGTTCACGATCCCGAAAGTGCCTGTGTAGTAATCTGCGAACAACCCAGTAGAGTTACGGAAGATGGAGTTCTTAACCTCACAGTTCCAAACTGTGTTGAGAGTAGCAGCTCCTCCTAGAGCTGGGTCTCCTCTAAAGTTCTCAGAACGAATAGCATCAATGGTCAGACCACGCACATTCTGTACAAGCAAACCCATACGACCAGCTGTTCTGTTCTGACCATCAAGTTTAATTGCTGCAAGAGTTTGAATGTTATCTAGAGAGTTGTTATTAAGGTAGCGAATAAGTGGATCAGCGCTACCCCTGATCACAGTTGCATCACCAGCTCCGTAGATACTGACATTCTTAGGAACCTGCACTGTGGTATTCTCTGTATAAGTTCCTGCCTCCATGCTGATAACCGCACCTTCAGGGGCAACGCTGCATGCCTTAAATAGAGTACGGTAAGGAGACCCTTGAGAACCTGTTCCTGTTGTGTCATTACCAGACGGTGAGACAAAAATAGATCCTACTGGTGCTGGGGGTAGTGGAATTACTGGTGCTGAACCTAAATCAGTAACGCTCATGTGCATCCTTCCAGCAGCGACGAGCGCATCTCCGTGCGGAGTAGCCATAGTTGGGATAGCAACAGCAGAATCTCCCTTGTCATAGGCGAGAACAGCGTTGCGGTACGTTCGCCACTTAGGAGCGTCCCCATTGGGGTTCGCCTGCTCCCACTTCTTGTGAGTAGACGACGCCTGCTCCCGAGGGACATACACGTCAGGGAAAAGTCTTCGTGGATCCATTGCATCCTTTCTAGACCTCGACGTACACGCCACTTATATCGGTACTTGAACCTGCACCAGTCGTCACTGTAAGGGACTGGCCAACCCCTGTCTCAAACCAACCTACTGGATTAAAAGGAAGCACCTGGCCTCCATTAGCACCTGCAGGGATGACATGCTTACGTGTTGTACCAGCTGCCTCAAATGTCGAAGTTGTTGCTACTCCTGCACACTGTAGAACCAAGGCAAGGATACGAAGCTTCTTACCTGCTACAGCAGCAATCAACTCTTCATCTGTATCTGATGCCACAACTGTCTCTGAAAAGTACTTCGGTGTCAGAGTAGTCAATGCACTCATCAGAGCATCTGTCTGCAAAGCAACAGCTATCGAATGTGTAGTTCTTGATGCTGCAGGGGCAGTGACAGGAAGTGGGTTAACCAAAGAAGTATCCACGGCAGCACCTTCCTGCCCATGTTGGATTTTGATTCTCTGGTGCCAAACACCCCCAATGTCATCAGCAGCAATAGGTGTCCCTGCACCTGCAGTTATAGGTACATTGTCAGCCACTAGAATTCCTTACGTGATAGTGATTGAAGCTGTGAGCGTCCAAGTACCAGTAGCTTTCGTACCAAGGGACTCGACCTTACGGTTGAGATTCTTGTTCCGCGTAACACCGTTCCGCACACCCCACTCTTGCCACGCCCAGTTCGCTTCACCTGACGTGAAGTCAGATCTGAAGTCCACTGTCTGGTTCGTGCGGATCGGATACGTCGCGACCATGGCCTTGAACAGCTTGTTTGTTGCAGCCTGCAGATCCGTCTGCGTTGCAGCAGCAGCTGTTGCTGAATCCCCAACACCGATGTCTGCATTCGCATTGTTGTACGCCGTGGTGCCTCCAGCTGCAATTGCGAGGTCCCACAACTCCTGGATCCCCTCATTCAGCAGAAGATTGCCCTTAACACACTCGACCTGAGGCACTAGTCCAAGCTTCCTCAACTCCTCTGACGTGACACCCACAGCAACACGGATGTAGTTCTTGGCAAGCACGTACGCAGGGACGTATGTCTGCGCAATGTTGTCCCACGTCATATCTCCAGAGAAGATCTTCTTGTAACCGTCCACCACGTGTGTCAGACCTTGCGCAAGAAGCGACTCACGTGCGAAGTCAACCTGGTCCTCATCCCACTTCTCACAGATCCACAGAGTATTGAACTCCCCTGCATCTGCCTGCCCCTGTGCAACTGCAACAGAAGCGCCTTCAATACCACGTGCTACATCCACTACTGCCTCCTAACGCCTTGCGTCCCTGGGGGACGAGGACGCGGTTGCCCATTCGGGTTTGTTGCTGCCGCATTGGGCGGCTCTTGATCTGCCTTCATTAGCGCCTGACGCTCTGAATCAGCATCTGACTCTTCTAGCATACGCATGATCGTATCATCGTCATACCCCAGTTCTTTCAGAATCTGGGAACGTGACACGCCAACAGCCTTCTTCTTGACTGCTGTGTCTGCGATCTCGGAATCAGAGCGGGGAGACGCATCCTTCCACTCGACTTCAAGCTTCAAGTCGTCAGATGGTGACGGACCATCAATCTCCATGCAGAAGAGCATGACATCCTGCCAGACATTACCGTATGCCGTCTGGCGATCAGAGATCTTCTTAATAAACCTGGCTTCTGCTGACTTCATCGCCTCACCAGAGGGGAAATCTCCCTCAACGATATAGAAGTAGTGAAGCGGCGTGCCAGACACTCTAGCTGCCGATGCCCAGAATTTCTCTTGCACCTTGAGAAACTGCGTGAGATCTGTCGAATCCCACTGGCCAACCTTCACCTCAGGGTCACCGAACGTCAGCAACCGGTCCACTCCGTAATTCTTTGCGGATTGTTCGAGGGGTTCACCTGTCTGTTCGTCGTACTCGACCTCAATCCCCGTTACCCACCGCTGTTTGAAGGAAGCGAACTCCATTGCGATGAGCATGTCCATAACTGACTTGTTCTGTGCGTTCTGTAGAGGGATAATTGGGACGAGCTCCGAAATCCCCCTCTTTTTACGGCCTCGATTCGGGAAGTGGAACATTGGAACTCGTTCATACGGGTTCTCAATGAAATCTATCCTCGTCCACGCTTCTTCTCTGCTGTTGAATGTCCGACTTGTACCTTTTTGCAGGTATTTTACGATGCCGAACTCGGTATAGATGTTCAGATACCAATGAGCCTCAACATCGTCCCACCACACCTTCGCTCCCCTGATAATCCGCTTCTGGTTGTTCGGATCGTACTGCACCACGCACTCGTTCGCGTACTGGGGCCAAATTTCTGCCTCCATGTCATCATTGGGCCAAACGATTGCGTATGCGTCCCCCATCATCAGCGATTCGTTATGGACCTCGTTCGCTCTTTCGTCCATGTTGTTCCGCTTCCAGATATCAAGTGCTGCTGCCCCTTGCGCATCCTCCTGCGTTACCTTCTTGCGCGGCTGCGCCTTTGGAGTGGGCACAGACGGACCAAGTGTTGCAGGACGAGGTGGCTGAGGCGTCGGCGTGTTCGATTCAACCTGCTCAATCTTCATCTCTGCTTCTGATGAGGTGAATCCGACAACCTCCAACCTGTCTGAAAGCGAATCCACCACGGTAGCGCACATGTTCTCCGCAAACTCCTTGAACACCTGACCGAACGTGTTCCTGAATTTCTCAGTGGCAAACGCCAAGGCATGATTGCCCATGTAATAGTTGTAGAAAAGAGAATACTTGGATTGACGCTGTGCTGACCCAAAGCAATGCAGCGCCCACTGGAGATCCGACTTTTCTGGCATCTCTACGCCGTCACCATAGTGTTCCTGCGCCTCGTAAAGTCCTCATAACCTGCAGCAAGAGCATCACAGATATCATCATGCGCAGAGAATGGGTAATGCGTGACTTCGTAGAAGAAATCCCTGTTCCACCTGCCTCTGACCACTTTGAACTCCCCTCGTTCAGCTGCACCTGCAGCCGTGTCGATTCGCAGTTCCTTTGGGCCTGTAGAGGGGACACCGCGGAAATTGTACCCCTTGAAGACCGTTCTTGACAACTGGAAAATGGCGATCTTCCCCTGAGACCCTGGTTCACGCTCTACTCGATTGCGCGTCTGATACCCATCCCTCAACGTTGTCGCCCGCATCGTCTTCAACAGCGGCCCTGGGTTCTCGCGCACTCTGACCATGTCCAGGATATAGATGTACCCATCACTCCCCTGACCCATCAGCAACCCTACACTCCAGTCTGGGTCCTCCCCTGCCTTCGGATCTGTCGCTGCGAGATCCCACCTCCGCACGACCCTGCGGAACTTCACATTCCGCGGAACAGACGACACGACCTCAAACCACTCCTTCTCAAACACGCCACCCTCAGATGGCGCAGGCCGCTGCTGATAAAGCGCCGACCACACGTTCCCATTCGACATGTGCGGCACCAACTTGTCGTATGGGAACCGCTCTGGAAACAACACTTCCCCCGGAGCGCGCCCTAACGGGTCCGGAATCGGGTAATCTTCATCTGGCGCCTCCGCAACCGCAGGCAACCTCACCCGCACGAACTTATCATCTAGATCCTCCCCAAGCGCCTCTTCCGCCAATACGCGACCGATCAGGTCATCCTCGTGCCAGCGCGTGCCAATCAGCAAAATCACCCCACCTGGCTCTAGACGCGTCCTAAACGTGGATTTATACCACTCCCACTGGTTCCTTCGCATTGTCTCTGATTGCGCATCCTTCATGTTCTTCACAGGATCGTCCACAATCAAGAGATCTGCACCTTTACCCGTCAACGCACCACCAACACCCGCCGTGAACATCCCACCCTTACGTCCCTTCAACGACCAGTTATCTGCAGCAGACGTCCTCGGGTTTACCTCAATCCCGAACCACTCCTTACCATGTGCCTCTGTCGTATCTCTCACCTTCCTGCCCCACGTCGCAGCAAAGTCAGCCTCATACGACGCAAGCATCACCCTGTTATCTGGGAACGTACCCAAGTACCACGCAGGCGCATAGTGAGAACACAACTCCGACTTCCCATGCCGCGGGGGCTCTTCAATCACGACCCCGATGTACCCCTCTTTGAGGAGATCACCAGCAAACAGAGACACCAAGATACTGTCAAGGTAATCCACATGCTTCGCGTGAATCCACCTTGACGGGTTCTCTCCCTCTCTAACTGTCCCCGTTTTCCAGTTGCACGCCACCGCCAGGCCCGATGGCGATGTCTGGGCTAGCGTGGCCCGCAATTCGTTTAGGGCAATCTCAGCCATTCATATGCCTGAGTGCATGGCAGTTAAGGCAGAGAACATCACACTTAGCAATCTCAGCCAGTATCTTTGCCATACCTCCTAGCCTACTCCCAATCTCAAACAGTTTTTCAGAAGGATCCCTGTGGTGGAAACACATCACCCTAGAAGGGTACTCAATACCACAATCCTCACATGGTCTAGCTTTTGCCTCGTTTATGACCTTGGTTAGTTTACTTTCGTATTTCTTGACTGCACTTCTCTGCACTTCTCTGCTTTTCCACACTCCACGGTTGTCTAACTGTCGAGTTGTACGCTCTCGGCATCTACAACCTCTCCTAGTTCTTTTGCAGCAGGACCTGCGATGCGTTTAAGAAGGTCCCGTGCGGCTTCTCTCGCGTCTGAGTCAATGAGCACCACCGTATTCAGTTGTGTTTTCGGTCCTGTGTCACCTGAGTGCTCGACCTTGTCCTTGCGCCCCCAGTTTTCAGGATCCGTGCGCTCAAGGTACCAAGCACTCGCCTGCCATGTCCCTGGCTGCTGCGACTGGCCCACTGTCACAATCGCATCGACTGCATCTGCACGCCTCTCTGCTTGCGCCACAAGAATGTCATTAGCAAGGCTTGCAAACTCCACGTACCTCTCAGGCTCTCGCCGACCTTTCCACAACCAGTCATGAATCGTGTCCTTCCCAAGGCCTGCAAGCAATCCTGCATCCGTGATCGAGTTGCCCTTCTTGATCAGGTTGACAATCGTCTTGTGCACCTTTGGAGAGTACTTCGTCAGACGCACTACAGGAGGCCCTGTTGGCGGAAGAGCTCTCTTCTGCACACTAGGTGCCTTCGTCACCTTCACCTGAATTTTCTTCTGTGCCATGCGCACGATGATACACACCCCTGTGTTCAGCGCAAGAAGGGGGAGGAGAGAGTGGGGTAAGCGCCCATAAGACGCCTACCCCTAGTCTCTACAACTTAGACAGTGATCTCGAACGAGTCGAGAAGATCTGCGTCCGGAGACGTGAAGACCTCGACCTGACAGGTACCCGAGTAACCGAGAGGAAACGTCAGGGCAGCAAATCCAGGATTGGACACAAGCTCTGTACCTGACTGGTCGTCACCAGATGATGTCTTGATGGAGACAGGACCTTCGTAGTCGCCCTTGTCGTACTCGACAACTACAGCCCATCGCTCTTTGTAGATTCCACCCATTACTTGCCTCCTGTTTTGTGAGGTTACTGACGTTGTGAGTATACACGCCCACAGAAAAGGCGCCAGATAGGTCTGTTACTCACAGTGGAGTCAGCACGTACCGAGCGCCAGTTCTGCAGAGGAAGCCAGGTGTCCCGAAGGAGGTGGAACTCCGCTCCTAGATCTCTTCAGGTGAAGGGTTTGCAAGCCATTAACCTTCACATGGCTCATATGTGCACCACAAGCCGTCGCTACTGAATCAACCTAATACGTACGTTAGCAAGGGTTCTAAACATCCGCAAC
>Ga0137430_1000028_pt1 | contig 48677 bp, 65 predicted proteins | sample EasRivERMZT754_2_FD_104651 | JGI IMG/M metagenome (GOLD analysis project Ga0137430, IMG submission 104651) | Soil microbial communities from meander-bound floodplain in the East River, Colorado, USA - East River MetaG ERMZT754_2 | ecosystem: Environmental > Terrestrial > Soil > Floodplain ...
AACGATTCCAAATCAGCTTCTTCCTTATCCCTCATGTCAATGATGGACTTGTAAGCGTTGTGTTTGGCTCTCATGACACTCATCTCCGCTTTGTAAACGTAATGAGCTTCACGAATGTTCAATCCGTTAGCTGATGCAAAAGCAGCTTCGCCTTTACCTTCAGCAATCAAGATAGCCAAATGAGTTAGCGCGTCGTTACGCATCTGATTCATAGTGTCCTCTTCTCTGTTGTGTTGGGACAGAATTAAGGCCACTAAGTAAACTCACTAGTAAGCGATTTATTATGTTCGCTCTGCATATATCTCGTAGGCTCTATTAGTGCCCTGATTAGTTACTTGTTATGCTCGCACTTGCATGGTTTTGGAAAAGCCTTGTCGATTGGCTTATCACAAACGTGGCACATCCATGTATGAAGTAGGATGTTATACCACATCAAAAACCACCAACATCATTCACGTTAGAGAACATCTCTCTCGTAACGATGTCATACACGCTTCTCGTTTCAGGCGTAGAAGCTTTGTATTTGTAGAGCCAGACCTGAGCAGCGTAGAGATTGTCGAATATGCAATGAACATATCCGTTCTCACACTGAATCATGTAGACTAGCTTGTAGTTCTTCCACTTGTAGTTACTCTCCATTAACACCCTTCACAATCTAGGGCACTAACAGAACCTACGAGATTACCTGTAACGCATTACTTATGCGCCGCAGGCAAAGGATTGTGGATTCTATGAAGTCTACCAATCTAAGGTTAACTAACTAGTTCTCGTCCTCTTCGTCCTCTTCCGATTCATCATCCGATTCATCATCGGAATCATCATCGGATTCGTCATCATCGTCAGGAACGTCGATGTCATCCAATTCCGGTGACTCATCAGAAGAAGAAACTTCCTCATCTTTCGCCGGTTGAAGAACCACCCCGTTTTCATCAACGAGTGAAGAAGCCCAAAGACCTTTGGCAATCTGGTCCTTGATGAATGAACGCTGTTGTTCTGCCAATTCCTCAAAGGACGGAACATGGACAGCATGCGTTCTCTTCATGAAAGCTTGCGTTTGAATCCAAATGCTTGCAAGATTCTCCGCATGCTTTTTGTCCATCGCAAGTCTCTGTTCAATGATGAATCGAACAAGACCGGACTTCTGTGATTGGTCTTGAATAGACTGGGAACGCCTAATCAAGTCGGCACCACGAAGGATAGCTTCCTTGAGAAGCCTGTTGGACAATCCCGTTTTTTCGACTGCGGTAATGCAGTCTTTTACGGTGACTTCCGGCGCATCCAAGAAGTCATAATCCCACTTCTTGACAACACGCGAAACAACCTTGCCTTGCTTGTTCTTTCGCGGCTTGGGAATACCAAAGGTTGTTACCTCTGTAGTTCCCTTTACGCCCTTACCACGACGTGCAACGATACACGCGTGAAGTTTGAGAATCGCGTTCTTTACAATCTCACCCATTCTACACCTACTCTCAGGAATAGACTGGTAGACTTTAGAGAACCCACAATCCTATTCGCTTGCTACTATTCCGTTGGATACCACGTTATCACAACACGGTGACTCACAAGCATAGCTGTTACAATCATGTCTCACGACATTAGCTGACGGCCAAAACAGCGGGCCAATATTCGGTTGTCAAAGAGCTATGGCTAAAGCTATCGCTAGGAAAAGCGTTCATGCTCCAACGGTAGAACGAGAGCATCCGTCTTAACGTTAATGCTAGGCTCCATTACTGCACTCTACAGTAACCATCCAACATCAACCATCAACCAACATGGACATCATACACCAGATAGGCCGCCAACCTAATGCATAGTTCTAATGATAGGATAAGCCATGCTAATGACCACCTTGTGCGGTAATCGCCCATCTGTGCGGTAAGCGCACAATTAGTACGGTTTCGTAGTGTTCGATAATCGCACGTTTGTTCGGTAATCGAACGCTCGCGCATATTTATTCTTAGCTGCATATTTATGCACTAATGCGTTAGTACTAATCGACTAGTACGAAGGCCCTAGTACGACCCCTTTCGTAGTTCGGTCCCACTGAACACTGTAGGCGGAAGGTAGATACTGATTGTTTTTCTATAGTTTATAAAAAATTATAAAAAATTATAAAAAATTATAAAAAATGATAAAAAATGAAAATTTAAAAATGAAAGAGAAAAATCTATTGGGACACATAAATTGGGACATATTATGTACAGAGTTGGGACAGTGTAGGGACAGCCACTTTTCCTAGCAAAAACGTGATTTTTTTAGCTTGACACTTGGGACACTTTATGCTACCCTAGAGAGGCAATTGGAGAATCTATGTATATCAATAAAGAAGAATTAGAAAAACGATTAAATAGAACCGAACTAGTTATTAAGAAAAAAATAAGAGCGGATAGAAAAACCGCTACTATTGATGAAGAAGGAAATAAGGTTAATGGAGAAAAGAGACTAACTAATGAAGAACGAACTACTATTGGAATCCTATCTGAACTAGATACTAATAAGAACATTGCTGAACTATTAGGAGTCTCAGAACAAACAGTCTCTAATGCTTCAAGAGGTTTAACATCACCTACCATTGGAGTAGATAAGGAACTAAAAGAGGGTGTTACTAAAGGAATCGAAAAGCTCGGTATCGAAAAGATGGACCGGGAAAAGATTATTCAAGATCAATTACTTACTAACCTGGCAGCCGCGCTAGGTCACGTAGCAAACAATTTAGATACTACTGATGCAGTTGAGGCTAGCAAGATTGCTTCAGATATGTCTAGGATTCTTTCATCTGTAACTGGACAGAACGATAATCGTGGCTCCAGAACAGCAATCATTATCAACGTGCCAGCAATGAAAGATGAAAAGTCTTACCAGACGATTACAGTTTAGATGTTTTACAATCAAGTTAAAGGTGTTTAATGTTAAAGTTAATGTGTGTAGCTCTAGCTCTAGCTATGTCAATTCATTGCACTAGAGTTATTTATCCACCAACTGGGCCGAGTCAAACAACAAATGTTACGCCGACTATTACGAAAGATATTGTATCGTTTAGGGTTCTTGGAAATGCTGTAGGTGCCAAGGTTCGTTTCTCCAACTCAATTGATGGATTGAATCAGATTACTACTTCATTACCATTCCAGCAGTCTATTGAATCAGCTAAAGATAATGCTTTCTTTTACTTAGAAGCAACATCAAATGGATACCCAGCGTCAGTATCTAATCCATTCCTATCAGTACAAATTGTTGTTAATGGAAATTTATTCAGAGAAGCAAGTACCACTTCAGTATTCTTTGACACGATAACTGTTTCTGGAACCTATCACCGGTGATTTAATCATGCCAACAGAGTTATTGTCATCGTCTGTTGTAACAGCAATTACTCAGAATACTGTATATGCTTTGCCATTTAAAGCGTGTATAATTCAGTCTGATGCTGCTGTTGAATTAGCAGGAACAATTACTGGACCTTGGACAGCATATACACCTGGAAGTTTTACTGCTGCTTCATTTGTCCGTTGCCCTTCCGCCAATACTAATATTTCTGTTAAAGTATAATGCCTACACAGCTGATTGATTTAGGTGTGCCAACTCCTGTTTTATCAGGAGTAGTATATGCTTTGCCAGAAGGAGCAGGTATTATTCATTCTGATAATCCACTTGAAGTAGCTTTAACTATCAATGGACCTTGGACAGCAAAATCAAATATTAATACAGCGGCAGCATTTGTTAGATGTTCAACTAATACAATACTTACTGTTAATCTTTCTAAAGTTACATCAGGAGCATCAGCTGTAATTCCACCAGCATTAACATACCAACAACAAGTTCTAGCTGATGGTGCCTCTGCATACTGGCCGATGAATGATGCATCATCACCAATTACAGATTTAGCTGGCTCACGTAATATTACATCAATTACTGGTAGTCCAACATATGGTGTAGCTGGTCCACGTTCATTAACTGCAATGAGTTTTTCTAGAACTGCATCAGCAATTCCACCATCATCAGTTCCAGTAGGAATTAGTTTTACACTGGAAGCATGGATTCGTCGTACTGCTATATATCCTCGTGCATTTATTATGGCACGTAATCTAACGGCTCAGAATGACTGGTATCTAGCATTTAATACATCATCAGGTGACAGACTTCAATTTGTTTATCGTGATGCTTCAGTCTCTAATACATTATTCTTTCCAATGACATTTCCATTGAATACATGGACTCACATAGTTCTTGTAATTACTGGAACTGTTGTTCAGTTGTATGTTAATGGTGTTGCTGCTGGTTCATCTCAAGCATTATTAACGTTAGGTGGATTAGGTAGTGGTGCATTTCAATTAGCTTCAACTTCAGGTGCTCCATCAGAAGCATGGGGCGGACAATTAGCGGATTTAGCAATCTATCCATTAGTTCTTTCTGAAGCTAAAATTCTAGCCCATTCAACTGCTCTTTAGAGAAGAAGAAATGACTCTAGGTGATTGGGAAGTAACAGTGTCAAAAGAAGAAGAGTTTGAAAACCAACCAGGTAATCCTGGTGCTGGTAGACAGCGAATGGTTTTCTATGACTTCAAACATGTTCCATCAAACCATGTTCTCCACTTCATGATTCAGTTCATTAAGCCGCTTTCTGATGAGGCAATAGAAGAACACTTAACCAAGTTCACTAGCCAACTCAAAACCGCTTTCATCGACCCACTTTCTAATTAGGAGAATTCAAATGGATGAAAAGAAACTTGCTGCTAAATCTGTTGAAGTAAAAGAATCTACCAAAGACGTAGTAGTGCCGAAAACGATGCGTATGATGCTATTAGAAGAACAACTAGCTCATCCTGCTCTATTTGTAAGAGCACACTTGCCATCTAATATTGACGATCCTATTCCAGATCCCCCAGTTCTTACTCCATTAACTCCAGAAGAACAGAAACGTGCTGATGCAAAGGCAGAACTTCTAAAACAGATTGGTGAGATTCTTAAGACGTATGGAGATAGGGAAGCTGATATTCCTGCTGCTTCTCCCTACTGGTCATTGCTTGCTCAATACAGAGCAATGTAATCAGTTTTGCTAAATAGATAAAGAGATGCCAATTGTCCAAAAGAAACCAGAAAGGATAAGTCCCAATAAAGGTAAGGACATCAACTTACCTTTAAAAGGTTTACCTGAACGATTTCCAACTGGTAGAAAAGCAAGTCATCCAGCAGGTTTACCAGAATCTTTACGTGAGAGATTAATCAAGTCAGAGGGTTTAACTACTGGAACAATGCACGTTGACGATATACCTTACTTGGAGCAATATCTACATCCTGAATATGAGGTTCTAGAAAGACAGAAGTTAAGACCTACTAAGAATCCGCGTGGAACAGATAATTTAGAATTCTTTAGACCTAATCGTGAGGAGACTGAAGTTTACGATCAAAAAGATATTGATAAGTTATCATCAGATTTTAGGGGAAACGAGGGGCAGAAACAAGAAGCAATTAAGAAATTGACCAAACAGCCAGCAGTAGCTTTAAACTTACAGGGATTAGGAAATATAACTTCTTCATCCGGTAAAGATTACGATAGTATTTATGACACCTGGGATTTCAATACAGATACTCCACTAATTAGGGCTAATACACCTGGTCCTAAGAATATAATAGAGAGAGTACCAGAAAATATTGCGAGATCAATTATGAGTAAAGTGGGTAAACCTTATCATGTTTATGAAAGAATACCAAAAGGTTCTTATGGAATTATTAAAGATAGTGATGCAATTCAACCATCTACTCGCTTTAGAGATATAAATTTACCTAAAAAGAAGAAATGACACAAGTATCAGTTCAGTCGGTAGTAGAAAGAGAATTTACTCCGACTAAGAAACAAAACGATTTCATTTCAATTCCCTGGACTGTAAAGGAAGCTCTCTACGGTGGAGCAGCAGGAGCAGGAAAAACAGAACTAATTATTTGGCTACCTTTAATCTATCAATTCCACGAACACCCATTATATAAAGGTATTATCTTACGTCGTAATTTAAAGCAGTTAGAAACAGAGTTAATAAGTCGAAGTAAAGAGATTTACCCAAGTCTAGGTGGAGTGTTTAATGAAACTAAGAAGAAATGGACCTTTCCCAGTGGAGCAGTACAATATTTTGGTGGAGCAGATAAAGAAGATGATATTAGAAAGTTCGACTCCGACCAATATAATCTCATCTCATATGACGAGGCAACCCATTTTACCGAATTCCAATATTCATACCTTGTTATGTCCCGTTTGCGCTCTCGATGCTTTGACTTACCTGCTATTGCAAGAAGTGGAACCAACCCAGGAAACGTTGGACATGCTTATTTTAAGAACCGATTCGTTAAACCAGATAAGAATGGATACAAATTAATTGTTGATTCCAAAACCGGACTTAAAAGATTATTTATTCCGGCTAAGATTCAGGATAATCCAGCACTATTAGCTAATAATCCTGATTATATTCAACAGTTAATGTCTCTGTCAGAAGCAGAGAAAAAAGCTAAACTTTATGGAGATTGGGACACTTATGAAGGGCAAGTCTTTAAAGAATTCAGACTTGAGCCCCTATCAGATGAACCTGATAATGCAAGACATGTTATTGAGCCTTTCAGTTTACCGAATTGGTGGCCGAGATTTATTGGAATTGATTGGGGATACAAGGCTTACACAGTTATCTACTGGGCTGCCCTTGCACCAACTGGCAGGGTATTTATTTATCGCGAATACGCATTTAAGGAAAAGAAGGTCGTTAGTTACTTAACTGATTTGATTAACCTAACAACGCCAGAAGAACGAGAATTATTATCAAAGGTTAGGATTTGTCATTCAGCAGACCAGAACAAAGGTGAACCATCTACTATTTATGAGCAATTAACAAAGGCTTTACGACATGCTAATTTTAAGTGTGGAATTGAACTAGGTGAGAAGAATAGATTAAATGGAAAACTAGTTCTTCATGAATATTTAAGGTGGCAACCAAAAGAAAACCCTGCTAAGATTTATGGGGGAGATTTTGATAAGGAATATGCAGATAAAATTTTCAGATTATATGGACAGCAATCTTATGTAGAATATGTAAAGATGTTTGAGACTGAGAAAGAAGAAACTAATATTCCTAAACTTCAAATCTTTAATACTTGTGAAATGTTAATTGAAACTATTCCAGCTTGTGTATACGAAGCGTCACCGGATGAAGGAAAGAAGAAAGAGGATGTAGCTGAGTTTGATGGTGACGATCCTTATGATTGCATTAGAATTTTACTATCAGGAATTAGAGAGTATCAGGTAGCAAATGCAAAAGATTTTGAACATGCTGCAAAGACTCAAGAAGCTATTACAGGACTTGCTAGCGGCGACCAAACGTCCTTTTACCGGAAAATGGAGTTCTTGGAGAGTAGGAAACAACTCGCCGAAAATGAAACCACTTTCCGTCGTAGAGGCTTTAGAAGGTACCATTGAATCTCAAAAAGAATTCATTGTCTACCTTCAAGATGAACTGAACTGGTTAAGAGCTTTCTTAAGAGAAGATAAAATTGAACGAGTTAAGAACGAAGTTGAATTTAAGAGTGCCCGGGGTTATCGTTCAGTTCATACAAAGATACGGGAACAAGTTCTGGCTAATAAATTAAAGCATTCTCCGTATCCATTAACGCCGGAAACTCATGCTTTTGATACAGAAATAGAAGAATAATGGGACCGACCTTTCAAGAACCTAATCAAATTCCTGGACCGATGGATAGTTCATCTAATCCAATGGCTATGCCTCCACAACAAGAGGAACAGGAACCAAAGAAACAGGCAACAGCAATTCCTGATGAATATAAAACCTTATTATCATCCTTGCTCTCAATGTGTGAAAGAGAAGATGAAACAGTTCATTATGCCTGGGTCAGAAAAGCAAAGAGATTAGAACTCTATTTTAATAATATCGTAACTCTCTTCTGGGATAACCTTACTAATGATTGGTCTGTTCCTAATTGGGACGATAAAGAAGCTGAAGGAGTTCCGCCTAGGATTATCAATATCTACCGGCCACATGCCGAATCAATTATTGCAGCGTTAACGGTAGGAGTTCCTAACGTCCTATTCTTTCCTACTGATGCTGACAATGCTGATGATATTGACAAAGCTGAAGCCTTTAGTTCATTAGCTAAGATTGTTCAGAAACATAACAAGGCTAAGTTACTCTATATTAAGATTCTATCAATCTTCTTTAATCAGGGAACACCATTTATTTATACTTATGCAAAGAAAGATAGAAGATTTGGATACTATCAAACAGAAGAGACATCATTACAAGATCATACAACTTATCAACATGAATGTCCTATTTGTGGATATGGTTTTGGTGAGGGTGGAAAAGAATCTATTCCTAATCTTCCCTGCCAATCCTGTGGACAGGTAATTAATACAGAAGTAACACCTCAAACTGTTAAAGTCCCTGTCCAGGTTCAAGTAGATAAAGAGAAATCGAGAGTAATAATTGACCCGTTTGGAGTTTTGAATGTCAAAGTTCCCTATTCTGCTAGGACACAAGAACATTGTGGCTTCCTAATTCTTAAATTTGATCAGTCTATTGCTTCTCTACGATCTATTTTTTGTATTCCTGGGCCGGCTGGAGAAGAACCACTCATTGAGAACATTGAATCATCAACAGCAGATGTCTCAACTGACACTTCAATCCGTTACCCATCTATTTTTCTTAATAATCAGCCTCAAAATACCGCTGTAGTTAAGTGTGTTTGGTATAGACCTTGGCAATTTGACCTATTAGGTGGTCCTAGAGGCTCTTACAAAGAAGAAATTCAGAAAATTAAGGCAACTTATCCTGAAGGAGTCTATGTAATCTACGTTAACTCCGAACCAGTAGAGATTAATGGTGAAAGTTTAGACGATCATTGGACAATGGGTTTAGACCCTCGTGCTGCCTCAGTTCATAATGAGCCACTTGGGACAAACCTGGCAATGATTCAGGATATTACTGCTGAAATTGATGAATTAGAACTTCAAACGATGGAACATGGTATTTCCGAACTATTTATTGCTTCAGATGCCATTGATTTTACTAAATACGGAAATACTCAAGCAAAACCTGGCAATATTACTCAAACCTTTAAAGAACCTGGTAGAAATATTGGAGATAACTTTTTCGAAACAAGAACCGCGCAATTATCACCTGAAGCCGGCAACCTCACTCAGAAATATAAGAACCTTGCTGAGTTTGTTACTGGCGATTTCCCTACTGTTTATGGTGGTTCTGTTCCAGGTAGTTCAACGGCTACTGAATATACTAAATCTCAAAATCAAGCTCTTCAAAGATTAGGAACTATCTCTAGTATCTCTGCTCAGCTATGGGCTGATGTAATTGGTAAAGCTGTTAAGGAATATGCAGCTCAATTAGAGTATGATGAGAAGCTAGTTGAGCGTAATGCTGGTGGTTTCCAGACTACTAATGTAGACCATATGGCATTAAAGCGTGGTGAAGTAGGAGAATGTGAACCAGAGTTCTCTGAACTATTACCAATCTCATCAATGCAGATTAAAGACACCTTAATGCAGATTGTTCAAGCAAAAGATCCATTGCTGATGGCTCTGCTCTCACATCCACAGAATAATGAACTAGTCAAAAAAGCACTCGGGATTCCAGAACTCTACATCCCTGGAATTAATGATAGAACGAAGCAGTATCGAGAAATCTCCTTGTTACTGCAACAACAACCGATGCCATCCCAGAATTCCCCACTTGGGATGGAATCATCTATTCCACCAGAGGAATTTGACGATCATCAGATTGAAATGGAACTCTGTAAGGTTTGGTTAAATAGTTCTAAGGGTCAGAAAGCTAAGTCTGAGAATCCTCCAGGTTATCAAAATGTTGTGTTGCATTGGAAAGCTCATCAGATGATGTTACAGATGAGAACTGATGTTCCTAATGAAACACCGGCAGGTCAAGAACCAAATACTCTTTCAACAGGATTAGGTGGCTAGTTATGTTTCTAGGAAATGTTTTCAATATTCCAGGTGAAATGGGCGGTTCTAATGAATCTGAACCTAGTTCTCCTGGCCCGACTGACAAAGACATTCTAAATCAGGATGATGACGATGCCACTACCGATGAAAAAGTTCCCAGTAGAAGAGGAACCAAGGACGAAGATGAAGAAAGCGAGGATGAAACTGAGGAAGGGAAAGATGAAGAAGAAGAAGATTCAGCCGAAGATGACGATGAAGAATCTGATGGGACTGGGGATGAAGATTTAGATGATGAAGATGAGGATGAAGAAGATGAAGAATCTATTGAGGAAGTTGCTTCATCTGATTTATCTAAAGCAGTAAAGAAAGTAGCTCCTGATTTATTTAAGAAGATTCCTGGTCTAAGAGAGGCATTAGAGAGGGATAAAGAATACAGTGAAGTATTCTCGTCACCAGAAGATGCTAAAGTAGCAGCTAGGAATTCTGGCTACCTTAATGCTGTGTATGCTGATATTGCTTCTGGTGACGTAGACAGGACTGCTAACTTTCTTAAGGCAGTAAAGAATACTAACGAAGAATCATTTAAGGATTTCTCTCATACTATTTTAGATTCTATTGGTAAGTTAGAACCAGAACTTTACGGCGAGGTAATGCTTAAGCCGATGAAGAGAGCTATCATGGCTATGTATGCCGATGCTCTCAAAACTGGTAATAAGAATCTTGCAGCAGTAGCTATTCATGCTCATAATTACTGGTTTGATACTCAAGATATTAAGGCTCCTTTAGAAGATAGAAAGAAAACTACTAAGACAAAGGAGCAAGCAGAGTGGGAGAAAGAGAAAGAAGAATATGAAGGAACACGGAGTAATGAGTTCCGTGGAGCAGTAACAGAAGTAGTTAATCATTCAATGAAATTATCTATTACTAAGGAGTTAGATGGCGTTAAGTTAGACGATTACCAGAAGAGAAATATTATTAGGGATATTTTCCAAGGAGTAGATGAAGTTCTTGGTTCAGACAAACGATACTTAGGTGGAATTCAATCTCTATTCGACCAAGCTAAATCCTCTAAGTATTCACAGGATTGGAAATCTCGAATTGTTAAGGCGTATTTGCAGCGAGCAAGACAAGCATTACCAGCAATCCGTAATAAGGTATTACGTGAAGCTGGAATCAAGTATAAAGAACAGCCAAAGTCTGAGTCACGCCGATTAGTTCCTGCTGGATTGGGTGGCAATAAAAGTGAAGGCACAGGTATTGACTTTAGCAGGGTGGATAGGTCCAGAACCACTGACATGGACATTTTAAACGGCAAACCGAAATATCTTAAGTAGGAGATACGACAATGGCTGTTGGCGGGACACAGTTACTCTCAGTTGAAATGGAAAAGGTTCGTAAGAAGCTGTCAATGCTTTACGAGCTGGAATCCGCTAAGTTCTTTTCGACCGTAGAAAAGAAGGATACGGAAGTTATCTCTGAACGAGATATGCGTATTCCTCTTGCTATCGGTCCCGGTGGTTACTTCGGGTATTACAATCCCGATGGTGGAGATTTAGGGATTGGCGATGGACAGACCTATGATAAGGCTGTCATTAACACCGTCAATTTCAAACACGCCATTCAGTGGAATACCAAAGCTCAGTGGGGAACTGATGACTCCCGTAAGGCAGTTGTCAATCTCTTCAAAGAGTTAATGGCTAAAGCAATGCCTGAGTTTCGTCGTCAGACTGAATCTCAGTGCATGACTGCTGGTAATGGAGTTCTTGCAACTATTACTAGCTTGTCAACCACTACGTTAACAAATGACACTTTAACCTGCACGACTGATGGTTATGGTGTTAAGTTGTTACGTAAGGGTCAGCGAGTGCTGGTTTACGATGCAGCATTAGCAGCACCTCGCTCAGTAACTCCAGCAAAGATCATTGCGTATGACCTCGTTAATAAGAAGGTCCAGTTAGATGCAACGATTGCTGCGATTGCTCCTACCGACGTGATTGTTCCTGAAGGATTATCTGGTGCAAATCCAGTTGGTCTTTTCGGTGTTCCTTATCACGTTCAGAATAGCACTGTTGGTGCTTGGCTTGGATTACCCCGTGCTACTACTCCAGAAGTACAGGCTAATCGAGTTAATGCAGCAGCAGCCGCTTTAGCTCCAGCGTTTGCTCGTCGTGCAATTAATGCGATTGGCGATCGTTTGGGAATGGATAACAAGACTCCATTAGCAGCTTGGATGCATCCTTGCCAGGTTCAGGCTTATGAAGCTCTTGGACAGCTTGTCTCAATCATTAACAAAGAGGCAAGTGAACAAGGTCTTAATCTGTTCTTCAGCGAAAACATGCGTTTAGCTGGAGCGCCAATCAAGCCGAGTTTCATGTGGAATAAGACTCGGATTGACTTTCTCACTAATGATCATTGGGGTCGTGCAGAACTGACTCCTATTGATTACTACACTGTCGAAGGTCGAAAGATTTTCGAGATGAGAGGAACTTCAGGTGGAGTTGCTACCTCTCAGGTGTTTTACATTGTGGCTAGCTGGAATCTGTTCTGTGATTGCCCGCCAGCACAAGCGTATATTGATAACCTGGCAGTTCCGACAGGTTATTGATAGTTCACCAGAAAATTCCACTCCTTTTACAAGCTGGTGAAATAGGGGAGAGGGGGATTGGCAATTCTCTGTCCGGAGCAAAAGCCAGTCCCCCTTTAACTGAAATGACTCAAGACGAATTGTTCAATGCAAGATTACTTAGAGTATACGGTAGAGAACAACTTACCGGACTACCAAAGTACCGTGTTGTTCGTTCAGAGTTACAGACTGAAAAGCGGTATGGTAGTTACGATATTCTCACTCAAGAAACTGGAATCTGGCTTGGAACTAAGCAGGGTTTGGTGGAAATTAAGAAGTATTGGTACTTTCAAGCTGATTGTTGGCTCTTAGAAAGATGTGAACCCAATACCAATAGGAAAGACATCTTTCATGATAAATTTACTTACGAACCAATACTTCCTTTTCTCGATAAAGATAATAATGTTTTGCCTCTTAACTGGAAAGCTATTGAGTTTCTTGTTAGCCGACTGGAAAGAGCTGAGAGAAGGCTGGTCACAGAGACAGAGCATCAACTTGAAGAAGAGAAGAAGATGAAAGTAGAGGAAGATAGAGTATTTGGTATTCTTGATAATCCAGACCCAATCAAGGAATTGCCAACATTTAAGTCATCAACGTTAATTCCAAAAGGTAAATCCAATGCCGTCAGCAACCGTATTGTCAATCTGTCCATTTGAGACTATCGAAATTAAGCCTATTGCCAATGGATACTTCCGTATTCCAGCGGCTCAGAAGGATGATTTCGTTCTATTGGTCATCAACGAATCGTCATATATTCAGAGAATGCCAGCTACTGACCATAGTATTGTTATTCCTGTTGCTGCTCATCATATTGCTAAATCTCTTGTAGATGATTTCATTAACACTGTTATTGAAGCTGATGATAATGCCGGGCCAGGAATGACTTGGTTTGAAGGTAGAGTTACTAAGACAGAAGTTCCTATTAAGTATGCTGAGGAATTATACAATCTTAGGGCTAGACAAATTCGTTGGTTTGAAAATCTTTGCCGTAAAGCTGATGATGACTGGAATCAGTATCATAAGGTTGGATTGATTTCTGGACATCAGCGTTATGCAGCACAGTATTTAGGTTATACTCCAGAGTGGTTGCCTAACTACAACACTAATGCTGGAACTAAAGATTGTCCCTCATGTTTCTCTAAGATTGACGCTAGAGCTGTTGTTTGTATTAATTGCAAGGCAGTTCTTGATAGGGATAAGGCTTTACAGTTTGGAATTATTCCTAATAATCCTGGTAATCAGTTATCCAATGCACCAACTCCTGTGAGAAAATAAATGGCTCTTTTGGCAAGCGAAGTAATGGATCGTTCAAGAGCAGTTCTTAATGATGTGGTAATGGATCTTTATACCAATGAGGTCTTACTACCATATCTTAAAATTGCTAATGACGATTTGTCTGATGAACTAGTAGATAATGGCTCTACTGTTTCTAAAGATGTATCAGTAGACTTAATTATCCCAATTGGTCAAACAACACCAGTTCTTCCACAGGACTTTATTGTTCCAATTCAGGTATTTGAAAAAGATCAGGGACAAACTGATGATTATTACAGGCCAGTAGACCAAAGAGAATTCAATCCTAATCTTTTGCCAGGTAATGAATTACGTTACTGGACTTGGAGAGAGCAAACTATCTATACTTTAGGAGCTACTGTCAATAAGCTAATTAGAGTAAGATATTATCGTTTAATCTCCAGTGTTGTGGGAGAAAACAGCAACGTTGAATTAACTCATGCTCTTAATTATTTAGCTTATCATACTGCTGCTTTAGCTGCTGAACATGTTGGACAGAATCGTCAAAAGGCTATTGACCTGGAATCACAAGCTACAGATAAAATGTCTAAGTTGTTAAAGAAAGAAGTCAAACAGAGTCACTCCAAACCAACCAGGCGTAGACCTTTCAAACTTAACAGATACACAACTTTCGTGAGGTAATCATGGCTGAAGCTAAGGCAACTTTCACAACTTCTGATGTTTGGGATGATGGTAAGAAGATTCATGCTGTTGGAAGATTAACAGTTACTCCAGCAGCTGATACCTATACTACTGGTGGTATTGCTTTCAATGTTCATGGCAATACGGTAGATGGTGCCGGATTAGGTATTCCACTTCCTACTGTTTCATCTCAGCCGTTTTGGGGTAACATGGTTGGTGGAGCTTATTTTGCTCAGTATTTACCGGCAACCAATAAATTAAAGTTTTTAGTGATTGCTGGTGGAGCAGAAGTAGCTTCTGGTGCTGTTCCTGCTGGCTTGTCAAGTGATGTAATTACTGCTTACTTCATCTTTGACAAGTTCTAACAAGAGTTAGGGTGGGACTGCAATGGCTAAAATGACCTTACGGGAACATAATCAGGTTCCTGTTGGTGCTTTTAAAGGTCTTTATACTAATGGTGTGGATGATGCAGTCCCACCCGGCTACTTTATTGATTCACTTAATACTCAATTTGAAACGATTGAGGTAAAGACTCGTGACGGGTTTGTTAAAATCTTTACTCTTGCTAATATTAGGAGATTTTTTGTCTATAAGAGACTCAATGAAACGTCACGATACCTAATTCTTGATACTGATGGCTCCTTATGGGACTCGCTCTACGGTTCGCCGTTGGTTACTAATGCTACGTACAAAGACTTCTCTGCCGTTAATTATCTTAATCGTGCTTATATTACTTTTCATGATAGAGTTAGTGGTATTCCGGGTGCTGTAATTCAAGTTTATCAAGGAGAAGGACCAGGAACATTAAGACCTGCCGGTGGAACTCCTCCAAGCGGTTTTACTTTAGACGTTAATATGTCTACCACTTCTGGTAATTTGGGAGATGGTATCTATCTTGTTTCTGTTTGCTTTGAAACTGATTCAGGATTCATTACTTCTCCTGGTCCAGAAGTATTTGGTCAAGTAGATTCTCCAGGTTTATTAAGAATGAATGTAGGGAATATTCCTATTGGACCAGAAGGGACAGTAGCAAGGCGATTACTTGTCACTAAGTCTATTCCTAGAGATATTTGGGATAACAATCAATTAGGGTATGAATTCTTTTTCATGCCAGGCGGTCGAATTGGAGATAATACTACTGTTCTTATTACTGAGCTTAATTTCTTTGATGATGACCTTATTGATAGTGCGGATTATCTTTTCGATAGCCGTTCAACTCTTCCATGTGGATTAGGATTATCTATTTACGGTAATAGAATGAGTGTTTGGGGTATTCCTGGCTTTGAACATCATGTATTTTTCTCTAAAGCTATCTTTATAGAGACATTCGATGAAACTGCTGGAATGTTATTTCTTGATCCTTCTGACGCTTCAACTCCTATTACTAATACCGTCGATCACGAAACGTCCTTATTCATCCAAACTAGAGACAGGACTTACGTTACTGTTGATAACGGTGACAATCCTAATACTTGGAAGTGTGATCCTCTCGATAAGGCAATAGGAGCCGAGTGTTTCTCAGTCTCTAAAATTTTAGATTCTCGTGGAACATCAGTTAAGAGATATTTCCAGGGAGATAGGTCTGGAATCTATTGCTATGAGGGTGGTGGTTTCCAAGATCCACCTTTCTCTACAAATATTACTGATTTATGGGCTAGAATCAACAAAAAAGAATTCAATAAAGTTCAATTAGTTGATGACCCTGAAAATAAAATACTATACGCTGCTATTCCATTAGAAGGTGCAGTAGAGTGTACTCATATTGTTACTGGTGATTATAACAATGCTTTTAACAGGTATGGACAATTAGTAGGTTCCCTAGTTCGTTGGAATCTATGGGCATTTCCCTGGCTCGTTTCAACGATTGTAATTGATACTGACCAATTTGCTACTACAGTCTTTAAACAGGCAGGTTTTGAGGGAAATATCTATCAGAATGACTCAGAACTTGTTTTAGATGATAATACTAGGATTACATCTTATATTCAAACTCATTTAAATACTACTAAGGGTAAGTTTGTAAACCATTTTGGATTCTTAGAAGCTAGAGTTGAGGGAGTTGGTGGATTAAACATTATTCTTTATGGAATGAATAACGTAAAGATTATGAATCCACCGAAATGGCACCTAATTCCTGGTCCTAGTCTTTATTACCAGAAACCTATTAACTTTGTAGGACCAAAGATGTCCGTTAAGTTAATGGCAAATCTTAATGCTGGTGACAAGTTTACTCTATTTGATTTATCAGTAGATTCTAAGCCTCTCTGGGCTGAAACTCCTCGTTTACCATAATGGCTAACGAGAACGCAATTCGTAATTTAATTCGGATTGATGATAAGGAGAATCCAACACTCTTTCGTGCTTTGCAGTTGATGGTTGACGATTTATATAAGATTAATAGTGTAGTATTTCCACCTACTCCAGTAGACGGCGACCAGACAGGACCAGGAGCAGGATTATTACCAGCAGTTAGTAACTTTACAGGAATAGCTTATCCTGATAACTTAAGATTAGATTGGGATAATCTAACAGGAGCATTTCGCTATTCTATTAAGATGGGAGATGATTGGGATACAGCTAGACATATCTTAATTACTGCAACAGATATGGCTAACGTTGACCCAGTTTATCTTAACTTAGTATATGGCACTTACACTTTTATTATTCGAGCAATGGATGTTAATGGAGTTTTAGGTTTACCAGCTTTTGCGCAGCTAACTATTCCTACTATCGGGCCACCAGATTTATCTGTTGAAGCAATTGTTTCCACTGTTCTTTTAAGATGGACAGTTCCAGATTCAGCTTGGCGGATTGACCACTACATTATCTATAAGAATGATTTACCGATTGGAACTATTCGAGGAACATTTGATTTAATCCAAGAACAAGTTGGTGGGACTTATTCATATGCAGTAGCAGCAGTTGATATTGTTGGTAATATTGGCACGCGGTCAGCAGTTAAGACTATTACTTTACATGACCCATCAGAGTTTGCTTTCGTTGCAGATATTAAAGCAGAGTTTGATGGTGTTTATGTAAGAACAGTATTTACAGTTTTAGATGGTATTGAAGGAGTATTAGGACCAATACCAGTTGATACTTGGCAACAGCATTATGTATTCTTTGGGTATGATAATGCTCAAGAACAAATAGATGCTGGCTATCCGCTTTATTACCAGCCAACTTATGTTGGTGATGGAACTTATGAAGAAGTATTTGATTTTGGTGTAATTCACAAGAACTTAAAAGTTGTTGTAGATTACAGCAAATTGCAAATCTTTGGTTCTACTAATGTTAATACTTCTATTTCATCTTCTGAGGATGGAATTACTTATACTACTCCTATTGTTGGTGATAGTTTATTAGTTGCTAGTTTTCGTTACATAAAAATTATTTGGACTTTTACTAATGTTGATGATAAGTCAGTTGCTTTCATTTCTAACATGCACGTAGTTTTATCAGTTACATTAACATTAGATTCTGGTTCTATTGATGCGTTAGCTAGTGATGTTGGTGGAACATTAGTAACTTATAATAAGATTTTCACAGGAATTAATTCAGTAACAGCAACGCCGGCAGTTTCATTGCAACCACTCTACTCTGTTTGTGATGATATTACTAAAGATAACTTTAGAGTTCTAGTGTTCTCATCTTCTGGACAAAGGCAGAACGCAAACATTAGCTGGAAAGCTCGGGGAATTATCTAGTGTTTATTCGCTACAATGAAGCAATAGATTTCTATGAATATGATACTAGTGCTGGTCAGACTGGCGCTGGTCCTTGGTTAGTATTGCCATTAGATTATGTTAGATTAACTAATAAACCAGTAGCAACCTCTTATGAAGTTGGTAATTGGACACCATCTTTGGCAGTTGATACTGGTGGTTCTACTACTTATTCTGAACAAACTGGAAGATATACTAAAATTGGTGACTTAGTTTACTGTTCTTTTAGTTTGACAATTTCAACAGCCTCTTGGAATATTTCTCAAACTCTTAAACTTGTTGGATTCCCATTTATTAGTCTTACAGCATTGGCGGCATCTGGAACTCTTAGTTATTATACTCAATCCCGAGCCGTATATTCCTTAGATATTTATATGCCTAATGGTTTATCTAGTGCTATTTTTCATTGTCATAATAGTTTCAGCGGCTCTATTGATATTGCATTATTAGCGGGTGATATTCCTGCTAATGGTAGATTTATTGGCTCAGTTGTATACAAGGCTGGTTAATGTTAACTAAAACTACTGTTACTGGTTCGGTAGAGATTCTCGAAGATAAACGTATGCAAGTGCGTGAGGATATTGTTATTAATGACGATGGAAAAGAGTTATCCAGAATCTATACTAGATATGTATTAAATCCTGGTGACATTGTTATTGACAAGCCACAGTTTGTTCAAGATTTATCTGTGTTTCTTTGGACTCCAGAAGTAATTGCAGATTGGAAAGCTAAAGAAGAATTATTAAGTCAGTCTCCGTTGGGACAATAATGGCTAATTGGAATCTACCGACAATTACTTCTAGCTATCTCAATGTATTTGCTGAGCTAGATGCAAAATTTATCGACGTTGCTCAGATGGGCTTTGGTTCGTCTACCAATGTTCCCAATTTATCTATTCGTTACAATCGCGGTAATTTTGTATTTGAAGAATATGATGGTGTTAATTGGATTGGTAGGCCGCTTTCTGTAGCAGGTGGCGGAACTGGAGCTAATAGTGCTGCTGGTGCTAGAACTAATCTTGGCATTGGCAGTATGGGAACTCAAAACTCTAATGCTGTAAATATTACTGGCGGTTCTATTACTGGTGTTTCTTATTCAGCTAGTGACATTACAACTGGAGTTGTTCCATTAGCTCGCGGTGGAACTGGAACATCGTTAACTTTAGGTGGAGTTGGGCAAGTATTATTATCTGATGGTGGTAAAACAATTTATGCTTCCGGTATCTATATTGATGCAATAAATGCTTCTGCTTTAACAGTAGGAACAGTTCCAGCCGCTCGATTAACAGGAGTTGCAACATTAGCAGGTATTAATTACTATACTAATGAGAACAGATATACTATGGAAACTGGTCCAACTGGTCCGGTTTTAGTAACTGGAAATACTGGTCCTGCTTTTCAATTATATCATAATAATGGTATAGATTTAGATTTTCGTTATCTAAGATTTATGTCAACTAACTCTAATTTATTTATTCAAAGAGTTAATTTAGCATATAATGTAGCTACAACATTAATGGTTATTGATAGGATGGGTTTAGTTATTTGTGAGGGTAGTGAAATTTACAATCTTAATGCTAGTAAAATTACTATTGGAACTGTTAATCCAGCAAGATTAGGAACTGGAATTGCTAATTCTACTACGTTTCTAAGAGGTGATGGAACGTGGCAAACAGTAGCAACTGGCGGTGGTGGAGAATCAATTCCATCAGGATTAATCGCACTATTCTCTACTAATTGTCCGGCTGGTTGGACTAGAGTTGCAGCTTTAGATAGTCGTTTTCCATTAGGTTCAACTGCTTGGGGTTCTACTGGTGGTGCTGCTGGACATTCACATAGTGTTGGATTAAATAGTTCTAATGCTGGTAGTCATGGACACGCATTTACTGGTAGTGGTAATGCAACTGGTAATGTAGCTGGTAGCGTTAGTGGAAGTACAAATCAGGGAACTAATTCGACAATGAATGTTGACGGTGGTGGTAGTGGTTTTATGTCTCGTCAAGAACATTCACATTCGTTTAGTGCGAGTTTTGATGTTCCTGTTAATCATCCAGTTTCAGTTAGCGGTAACACTGGTAATGTTGGAGATCATAGCCATCAATTGAATGGTAACACAGCAGATGCAAGCTCTTATCCACCCTATCTAACAGTAGTCTACTGTCAAAAGGATTAGTAATGCGAACATTGAAGTTTGAAGATAATGACGAAAGTAAAATTAGGTTTGAGATTGTTTTCCACGGTCTATTTATTGAAGGCAATAGGAACGATAGAAAAGGTTTAACAGTTCTTAGAACAGAGATTCAGTTACTAGATAAAATTGAAGAAATCTCCAAGCCATGTGAATGTGGTAAGACAATTGCAGGTTCTAAGGAATCAGATAGAGAGTTAGTATTTATTGATGCAGATGCAACTTGGACAGTTCGACAGATGCAAATTAGTGATCAGGAATTCGATTTACTTTATGACTATATTTCTAAGGTTCCGTGGTCAATTGGCAAATCTTCTCGTGATGCACTAAAGACTTTAGATTGGATTAAAAATGCTGGTCAGGCCGGCTGAATCTAAAGATACTGACGCTTTAATAGAGCTTCACAAGGGGCATACTTTTCCATTTCCTGATTTCAATAACATGCTAGATATTCTAGTTGTTGAGGATGATGGAAAGATAGTAGCTTGGGGATACACTAAGAAATACGTAGAGATAGTATTTGTTTCTAATAAAAGTGCGCCAAAGATTACAAACATTAAGGCGCTAAAGTTATTGTCAGAAAAGTCTAGCGAACTCACTAAAGCTAGGGGAATTGATCAAGTTCATTCTTACGTTAGGGATGAAAAATTCGCCAAACTTTTAGTGGAAAGATTTAACTATGGTGTCTGCACTGGAACACCATTATTTCTAAACTTGGATGACAATGGCTAAAGACGATAAGCAAAAAGTATTTAACGCTTCGATGGATAAGGTAAAGTCCTCTGAAACAGAGTATAATGCCTTATCAGATAAAGTTGGTGGCAGGGGAGATGTTACCTGGGACAGAGCTACTAATGACTATAATACCTCTAATGAGGGATTTAGGAATTATGCTGCTGGTGGTGGCTTAACTCCAGAAGATAAAGAAAGGATGCAGGCATCACTTGGACGATACCAAGGTGCTTTAAGTGGTGGCGGTGGTGGTGGATTCGCTGCTCCAAGATTAGGAACATCTAACTATCAAAATCTTAATTCGGCTTATGCTAATGCTTATCGTCCTGATTATGGAGAAGCTGATACTGGATTTAGGAAGTTATCAGGTGAAGGTGGTGGATTTGATAAAGATCAATTAGCCAAGATTTATGGCAATGTTGATACTTTGTCTGGTATTGGACAAACTGGCGGTATTACTGATGAAGATAAGGCTAATATCAATCGTAAATCTATTTTAGAACAAGAGGAAACTGGCGGTTACTCAGCACAAGATAAGGCTCTAATTAGGGCTAAATCTGCTGCTAGTGCTCCTGCTTATTTTGGAGCTTTAAGAGATCAGTTAGAAAGACAAAGAAGTCAAACTGGTAATTTAGCTGGTGCTGGAGCAGTTGATTTTAAGTTAGCTAGAGAAAAGGCTCAACAGCAAGCTAAAGATAGAACTGACACAGAAATCGGAATGGCAGCAGATATTCGTAAAGGTAGGGAATCTGCTGGTCAATATCTTTCTGGTAAGAATTTAGAATTAGCTGATTTAAGAACTGGTAATCAAATTTCTGGTGCTCGTGAGGCTGGAGCATTAGGACTTAATACCCAGAGAGATATTACTGCTAATCAGGCTGAAGGATTAAAAGGATTACAGAGTTCTCAGACTGGATTAGGTAATTGGGGACTTAATCAGGCCGGTGGATTAGACCAATTTGGGTTAAATAGGGCTGGTGGATTAGACCAGTGGGATTTATCTCAAGCTCAAATGGATATGCAAGCTGCTGCTAGCAATGCTGGTAGTGGTGCTGCTAATGCTAGGGCTGCTGCTGAAGCTGATTTAGAATATAATCGCTGGTTAACTGAGTATGGTAATTCTCAGAAACAGTATGGTCTTAGCAATTTGGGAGATCAATACAAGACTAATCTTGGAGCTTCCCAGAATTATACTGGAATGGGCTTAGATGCTCTTAACTCTAAATATGGTACTCAAGGTGCAATGTTAGGATTAGCTTCACAAAATCGTGGTAAAACAACAGGTGAAAATGCTGCTGCATATGGTAAGATTGCTGGTGCTGCTGCATTAACTTATGCTAGTGGTGGTGCTGCTGCTCCATTACTAATTAATTCAGTTGGTGAATTAGGTAATGCTCCTGGCGCTGGAACAGGCTATAATGCTCCACAATATGGTAATAGATTATGGGGCAATAGTGGAACAGGTGGACAAGCGTTCCCTAATGTACAGATTCCAGAACAGGAATATCAACCTGCCGGTGGGCCGTTTAATCTTAGTGGGCGATAGGATAAGACAATGATTAACTTTGGGCAACTCTCCAGAAGATTCATTCCACCTAACGCTCAACAGCCAAACAGGAATAGATTTGGTAATATGTTCAATCAGCCTATGATTATGGACGAAACAGGTAATAATGTCTATAATCCTGGCTATAATATGCAACAACCAGAACAAGAACAACCACTACCTATGCAACAGGAATTACCTCCTCAAATTCGACCGAGGCAATTCCAGCCTCAACCAATGGAACAGCCACAAATGCCACCACAAGCGGCAGTTCCACAAACTCCTATTTCTAGGCAACCAATGATGCCTCAGCAACAAGAACAACCGTTGCCAATGCAGCCATTTCCAACATCTCCACCACAAGCTCCACCTGAATTTGACTTTGCATCTGCTTATGAGAAAATCAATAAACGGCCACAAAGGTTAGCTTATCAGGAAGCTGTTAATAGGGGACCAGAACAGATTAAACGTAGTAAATGGATGCGTTTATTAGCTGCTGCTGGTGCTGGTGGTGCAGCTTTAGGTGGAACTGACCCTGCTGAAGCTGCAAGAGCTGGTACTGAGGCTTATAATGCTCCACAAGCTCGTGAAAATGCTAGGTATAAAGAAAGGGTTGCTGGGTTAGGTAATCTTGCTAATATGGAAGATAGTGATATGCAAGATAGGCTTAGATTATTAGAGATACAGAGAGGTGAATTTTGGAAAGGTAAAGGTGACGTTAGAGAAACTGAGAAAATGGCTATTGAGAAGAGAGATGCAGCAATTCGTGAGGCAGATCTTTCCAATAGGAATAGATTCACTAACGCTCAGATTGACCAGATTAAGGAAGAAATCAATAAGAGTCAGACAAGGACTTGGGTTGATAAAACTAGGGGTATTCAATACGAACAAAAACCCACTGGTGAAATTGTTTCGCATAAGATTGATTCCTCTACTCAAGAGAGAGTTAGAGAAGCTGGTGATACTGCTGGTTCTGTTGCTGAGGCAGAAGAGAAGTATAAGAAAGCACATGATATGCGCCTTATTCAAGGTGATATTGATGTTGCTGGTCTGCAAACAGAGAGTAGAGAGAATATTGCAGATACCAATAGACAGAAGGCTATTGATTTGGCAGTTACTAAGGGTAAATTAGCTGCTGAGAAAGAGCCTGATAAGGCTAGAAAAGGTGTTATCATTAATGCTACAGAGAGTGTTGCTAGGGGACAATTACCACCTGATGCGTTAGATTACATTAAAGTTAATCCCGAAAATGGTGGGATTTACTCTGAAGGTCCAAATGCCACAACTGAGCAATTAGTTAAAGATTTGATTTCTAAGTCTCTTCAGAACTCAGGTTTTGGTGACACTACTTCTGGTTCTGGAACTACTAAAGGCGGAACTAGATTTACTGTTACTCCTAAAGGCGGCGGGGGTGGATTCTAATGCCACAAGAACCATTTGTTTATCCTGGTCAAACTAGAACAACTCCTACTCCTGGATTATTGGGTAGAACTAGGCCAACTCAGTCTACTCAACAAACAACTCCATTTGGACGTAGGAAATATGATGTTAAAGATAGTGAGACTGGTAAGGAATATGAAATAGAGTGGGAAGGTCCTAATGATCCCACTGAAGATGAAATTAAGGAGATGTTAAGTATTGATGATAAGGGTCCATATTATGGTGAAAGAGCAGGAAAATCTCATGGTTGGTTAGCTGACCAATTATGGAACGCTGGAAAGAAAGTTATTGATACTGGAAAAGGACTTTTAGAGAGTACATCTCTCGGTGAAACTGCTAGAATGGGAGATGAATTAGCTAGAGTTAGAGAAGAAGATGCTAAAGCTAAAGCTGCTGGAGCTTCTGCGGTATCTTCATTAGAGGCTAAACGAAAAGCAGAAAGTGACGAGTACTTTGGTAAGGTAAATAAGGCATTACGTAATCCTTTTGCCATTGGAGAGATGGCAGGAAATGCGTTAGATCCCACTGGTGTGTTCATGGGAACTACTAGTGCTGTGCATGACTCTTATGAATCTTTTAAACGGGGAGATGTTGGTGGTGGTGTTGTTTCTGGTGGATTAGCAGTACTTCCGGCTTTTGGATTAAGACATGAAATTAAGAAAGCTGGTATTCCTAAGAATCTATTACCACCCGATAATCCGGTTGTTCCACCAGTAACTCCTGTTGGCGGAAATCCAGCTAAAGCTAATGCATTACCCCCAATTGAAAAATTACCGGGTGCTCCTGAACCTAACATTAGAAAACAGGGACAGCATAGTATTGGTGTTAAAGTAGAGGATGTTCCAACCTATACTGAACAAGGATATACTATTATTGATACATTCCCTGATGGTTCTGTATTAATGGAACCACCTCCTAGGTCTCGTTTTGGACCTACTCCTGGCTTTGGTAGAGCTACTGTTGAAGAATTAGGTAGACCTCTTACTCCTTTTGAAGAACACATGAGGAAGAAGAAGGATGAAGAAGGTGGATTACCTCCAGTAGAACCTCCTACTGAACCACCTACTCCACCTACTCCTCCAGTTGCTCCCGTAACTCCACTTACTCAAACTGGACCATTTGGTGCTGGTAGACCTGCTCCACCTGTTGAACCAGTAGAACCACCAACTACAACTACTCCAGTTGCAGGCGGACCTACTATTAATTATGGTAGGACTGATAACATTTACAGTATTCGTAATCAGGGTAGTCAATTCTTTGTTGAACATCCCTCATTACAAAAACCAGCAGGACCATTTAGGAGCTATAATCAGGCTGATAAGTGGATTAATGACCAGGTTAATCCATTTGAACAGTTTCCAGTAGAACCACCTACTCCTAAGCAAGAGCCTGTTCCTCCTGTTACTCCTGTTGAATCTCCTGTTGGGCAACCAGTACCACCTGTTGAGCCAGTTAATCCCTTATTAGATAGAATTAGGGAACTGGATGAAGCTGGAGCACCTGATTATAAGTATAAAGAATTACTATCACCTAAACAGCAAAAGTGGGGTGGTAAGGTATCTTGGCGTCAACAAGCTATTGATGAAGCTAGCGTTACAACATCAGCTACAAAAGCTATTGGTAAAGCTGAAGCAACTACTAGGAGCAAGGTTGCAATTCTTAAGGCTAAAGCTGAGGCAGCTAAGGCAAAACTCAAGGCTTTAAATGCTAAGTTAAATCCTCCAGGAAGTGACAAGGGTTCTGTTTCTGCTGAACTCCTAACTGCTGGATTAATTGATGATGCCACTGTTGAGCGTTTTCACAATTGGGCTAAAGGTTTAGGTGCCTCATTAAGTGATGCAAATTTACTTCATTATTTAAAGGTTGTTGAGAAGAGAGATGATATTTCTAAGGCTTTACAAGGTAATGCTTTATTACCTCCTGAATCAAAAGCTGACAGAATACCAGTAGTAAAGGATGAACCATTTAGACCGGGACCAAAGGCTAGAGATTATATTGAACAACAGAGAAATAATAGCTATGGTTCTAATCAACATGACGTACAAAGAAGTCCTTTTGAGCAGAGAAATTATGAAGATTTCTTACGTTCATTAGATTGGAAAGTAGAGCCAATTAAAGGTCAAAGAATATCTCCCAGAGAAATGGGTGACGCAGCTAGGGATGTTACTCTTAAAGATGTAGATGTAATGGGTCATACTGGAGAGTCTTTAGTTCCTAGAACTGAAAAAGCAGTTAGAAGTCATGTTATTCCAACTGAAGAACAAGTTCGTAAGTTACTCAGGGATAATGAAGCAATAGCTGATAGAGATTTATTAAGTGCTGATGTTGCCGCTAACCGCTATTTAGCTGGTGAAGGTGGCGATCCTATGGTCTATAGAGAGATGGCTATAGATTCCTTAAGAAAGGTTAAGGAAGCTGGTTTTAAAGATTTTTCTAAACATGAATTAGCAGTATATGACCAGGTTGTTGAGAAGTTAGATAATGGCTCTAAGACTATCAATGATTTGAGACGCTCAGGTCCAGATGTTGAGGTTCCAAGAAGTGGTTTTGGAAGATTATTGGATGTTTTTAAGGCTAAAGAAGAACCAATTAAGAGAGATAAGTTTGGATTACCGGCATTAGAAGTTCCTGATAATGTTCCTAAGGAATCATTTAAAGAGTTCGTAGCTAGGACTATGGATGGAATGACTCCTGAGAGATTTAATAGATTGCCAGGAGACATTCGTAATGGCGCTGCTGAATTATATAGAGAGTCTCAAGCTAAGGTAAATAAAGAACCAGGAACAGTCACTGACATCAATAAGTTAAAGCCTAAGTTCCAAGCCCGTAGAAGTAAGTATGGTGTGTTTACTTCTGACCCAGCAGAGATGATTCGCAGAATGAAGGATTCTTTTAAGGAAGTTGATAATATTGATGAGGCTCATTTCATTACTCCCGATGGGAAGATGTATAATCATCTTAGGCCATTAGATTCTCATGGTAGCTCTATGAGAGAAATTGGAATTGATATTTATGAAGCTTTAGAGAAAGCTAATATTATTCGTGTTGGTGCTCCTAATGCTATAGAAGTAGGTATGCCAATATCTAAGACTCAGGCTAAGTTAATTCATGATATGATGATGTCAAATAAAGATCCTAATATGTATGTAGAAGTGAATAGCGAGAGGGTTCAAAGGCAATGGAAAGCATTTGATGAAAGAGCTACTCCTGAAGCTATTAGAGAGTGGACCAATGCTCAATTCGAGCCATCTAATACTTTTGCTCCTAAGCCTAAGCAACCTCAAGTTCCTAAGTCTATAGAAGAATTAGAGGCAGCATGGGAAGCCGGTGATCCCAAAAAACTAAAGCCTAAGTACTCTACAAATTTAACGAAAGAAGAGAAGCTTGTTTTGAATAAGGCTTTAGATAGGCGTCTAGCCCAAGCTAAAGCTCAAGGAGATACCAAGGCAATAGCTAGTATTGGAGAAGCTAGGAAACTAATTAATGGTCCACAACCACCATCTATTGCACAACAAGTAAAGGACCATGCTGTTAAGGTTGTAGCCGATAATAAGGCTATGCATGAACAGATGCAAGTGAAGAATAAGCCATCTGGAATGAAGCATGAACCAGTATTAGCCGACCCAGGCGGTAAATTAACTCCTGATGAAAGAGCTTGGATGGAAAAGCATCCATTTGTCCAGGATTTAATGAGATTCCATAGTGATTTGATTCATCACATTATGGAAGTAACTGGCTCAATATGGGCAGAAGGAATTAGCCATGTAGGATTATCTCTTGATCCTGGTTCTCATGGTATGTCTATATATAATCCACTTACCGGTAAGCATACTATTCTATTCAATTCTTTTGAGGAAATATTTAATACTCCTGATCCCAGACAAGCAGCTAGAGAATCAGTAACTACTGCTAAACATGAAGCTGCTCATGCTGGAGAAGGTGGTAATGCCGGAGATGTAGCGTTTACTATTACTGACCAATTAGACCCTCGATTTAAGGATTTCTACAATGATTTAGTTAATCAGGTAAAGGAAGGTGGAGAAGCTGGTGGTGCAATATCCGGTCATGGAATGGATTGGGTTTACAGATTAGGAGAAATTTATGGCAAATATGGAATCGAACGAACCGCCGAAGCCGCTAAAAGGCTTGAATCAATCTTTACCAAAGGTGGTAGATCTGGCGGATACAATCCAGAAATATCGAACTTATTACGCCTCTATCAAGAAAGTAGAAGGAGAGCAGAGACTACGCCAGACGTTTTCGCAGGAAAGGGAATACAGCAAAAGAGTCCCAAAGCCTGGAAGGGATTTGTTTCTGGGAATAGTGGCAATGCTGGAAAAGGAACTACTTCCAAACCAGTAACTCCACCATCTAAACCAGTTCCACCAAGAGCAGTAGTAGGTAAAGCTGGATTACTGAATAATAGGAAATTCTCTAGGAAGAATCCTATTTTTGGTAAGATTTTTGAGAGCTTAATTGCCAATAGAAATGCTGAATTAGCTGCTGGAATACCTCCAAAATTTAGCACATCATTTGTCAATGCAGAAGCTCAATTGAGACAAGCTGGTTACTTATACAGTGGTAAACCTAACGCTCAAGGTGTATTACCAGCAGGAGTTCCAGCAGGTTATGAGAGAATTACTGGTGGATTAGGTAAGTTTAGTGGTAAGTATGCTCATCCAGAAATTAGGAAAGTATTAGAGGATTATCTTTCACCTACAAAAACAGGATTATTTAATTCTGCGGTAGAAGCAGTAGGTAAAGCTAAGTCATTAGCAATGTCATCTGGACTTATTCCTAATAAGCCCTTATTTACTGCTCATGGCTTTAGCATTGCTTCACCTTTCTCTGGCCGGGCAGTAATGGAAGGTGGATTAAAGAGATGGGGACAAGCAGTTAGGTATGGATTAAACCCCAAACTGGCTGCATCCCATTTAAAGGCTGAAAGGGCAGATATTATTAGAGCTACGAGAGAGGATAATTATAATCCTAATGTGGACACTAGTATTGGTCATGGCATTACTAAACCATTTAATACTACAACAGGTAAGTATGGAACTGGCAAGTTTAAGAAATGGACTAATTGGTTAGCTGAAAAACAGCACAAGCATTGGGAAGGACCACTATTTGAACAGATGCTTCCAGCTTTAAAATGGCAAGGTTGGAAATCTAAACTTGCTGACTTTCAAAAGAAAGGAATGAGTAGAGCTGAGGCAGGTAAAGCTGCTTCTAGGGTAGTTAATGACCATTATTCTGGCTATAACACCGATACCTTAATGGAGACTAAGGACTTTAAGACAGTTGCTAGTCTTACTTTCCTAGCTCCTGATTGGTTACGTTCAGCTAAGAATATGGGAATTAATGTTCCCAAGTCTCTCATTACTGAATTGAGAGGTAAAGGAACACCTGAAAGTAGAGCATATTTAAAGGCCGGTGGTAGGATGTTAGCGGCTTATACTGCTGCTAATCTCTTACAAAAGTCTCTAACCGGCGAATATATGGTAGAAAATGATACAAAAGATAAGTTTACTCTGTTTCTAAATAAGGAGAAAACATCATATCTTAACCCATTTGGCTCATCAATTGACTTCTTTAAATATCCATTTCTAATGGCTGCTGCTGCCAGTACTGATGGAGAGAAGTTTAGTAAGGGTGCTGGAGAAATACTATCAGAAGCAGCACAGAATAGACTTTCACCATTAGGCCGGCTTGGAACCGAGTTTATTACAGGTGAAGATTACAAGGGAGAAGCAAACCTAGCTAGGACTACTGATAGATTTGGTAATTACATTCCAGCTACAACTAGGGGTGCAAATACATTCTCTCAATTGATTAACTTTGGACCACCACAAGTAGCTCAACCGTGGAATGTTGCAACTGGCAGAGCTACTCCATTAGAGGGTATTCTAAAGGTTGGAGAAATGCCATTTGGATTTAGGAAACCTAAGCCTAGACCGGGCAATAGATTAATATTCCCAGGAAATAACTTAGTGCCTAGAGGTAATAGGTTAATCTATGACCAACAGCCCTAAAAGTCATTGATAAACTCTACATTCTCCGCTTTCCAACCTTTTGGTCCTTTAACTGGTTGGAACTGAACTACTGGACCTTTAGGGATATTGGGAGGACTTATCATTATAAGTTCTTCCCAATCTCCCTTATAGTCCGCAAAATGGAAAAAATACTCTACTCCATTCTCGTCAAGAATAAAGCCATAATGTGAGGGTTTAATTGTCTTTACCCTTCCGAGCATCTCTCAACCCTTCCTAGCTGAATTCCACCAATCAACTGCGGTTTTGGTTAGTTTATACCTAATCTCTTTACCACCTGTTAACTGGACTACGAAACCTGTTTGACTTAGACTCTCTATTACTCTATCTAATTCAGCAGCGTCGAAGTCTCCAAAACCTTTTTGTAACACCTTTTTCCTAGTTAATTCATAGCTAGGAGCAGAGAACATAATAACTAGGAATTGCTTTAAAGCACCTGAACTTTGACTATTTCCTTGCATCCCGGCTACCTGTCTAGCAGTATTAGATAGCTGAGAACAAGCAATAATAGCGTCTGCTACATCATCTTCTTCAATGAACATATCCTCTTTTCTTGATAATGATATGCATGTTGCAATCTTAATAATATGGTCATTCATTCGGTCATGAGTACCAGTTTTATCATCTACATCTGATTCTCTGTATGGATAAAACCACTCATTATACGTTGTTTTTGCATCCGTAGTCCATTGCATTGTTCCTTCTAGCTTAGCTATCTTTTTAAGATGAACCGCTAGCTTTTCATAGTCAACCTCGCTAGGGTCATCAATCATTGAATTACTACGATACCTTTTATCAGCTCCAATTAGTAGCGTTCTAGCTACAAATCCACCCCCTAAATGAGCTTTATCTACTGTCAAATTGAACATCTCTGGATTAGCTCCAGATAATAATGTTAGGCATGGAAACCTCAGCTTTTCAACTGGAGAATTTTTGAGTGTGTTAACCCATTCGGGATTATAGTGAGCGTCATATAGGTCCGTTAAAATGGTTAAGGCATGTGTGGCTTCATAAAGAGAGGAAGCAAATTCACCACTACACAGAAATCCCCTTGCATCTTTGAATGGTATGCTTCCATTTTCTTTAGCCTTAACAATTGCTAATTCTTTGATAATACCCTCGATACTTCCTCTTCCCGAGATAACTCTGGTGTTATCTACCATTGACACTAACTTCTTAGCTACACTAGGACCAAAACCCTTACCTAATCCACTTCTCCCAATCAGCAGTATGTAGAGATTGGGTTTTAACTTGTAAGCTCCTTTATTAATAACTATGTTAGGACTTACTATGGCAGAGATAGCTGCTAATCCTGACCAGTAAATCCATTGTTTTGGTGTTTCGACAAAATCAGTCTCTTTTATGAGCAACTCCAACCATGACATGGGCTTTACTCTAAAGTTTAAACTTTTTTAAGTCACGATAGTTTTCTCCAACCTCAAAATCACATGGTATTATTAACAAACCACGCTTAATTGAGCAAGTAGAAAAGTCAATTGGCTGCTCTATGAGGGGTTTTAATTCTTTACATATGTCTTTATATTCTCCTTCCGGCATGTGATAAGTAAGGGAATCATGAGCCTCATTCGCTAGTCTAATAGGGTATTTTTTGTCCTTAATTGCTAAGGCACTTTGAGTTAACCTATCCTTAACTGTTGACTGAGGTAGGAACGCAAACGCCTCTTTATATAGTTGATTGCCAGGTCTATTAAAGAACCTTCTTAGCCGGCCAAAGGGGTTAATTAATGACCTACTTAAGTCTATTTGGTCCTTTACTTCCTTGTGAAATACTCCTACAATATTAGGTGAAGCAGCATGAAATCTTTCAAGAATCTGCTTTGAACTAAACGCTGAAATGGTAAAGTTAATTTTGAATCTTCTACAATCACTTACTACATTCTTTAAGAATTCTCTCCATTGCATGTTGTAATTGCCAGCATGTCTAACCTTCTTTCCAATGAATCTTTCAGGTGAATCCTTATCAAGAGAATCAGCAATAGGGTCATGTTCAAATGATAGGTTTAATTGTCCAGTAATTAGGGCTAGGGCTGCTGTTCTACGGTGAATGTCAATTTTATTGTATGCTTCTAAGAGTAGTTCATCATTACTTAAAAGAGCAACTACTCGTCCTTCAGCTTGGCTAAGGTCAATGTTAACGATAACATGTCCTGGGTCAGCTTTAAGGATTCCTCTAACATCTTGCCCGATATCCCCATGCTTTGTAAGTGTTTTAAATGCGAATCCAATTTTGCACGGTCTAGTTGGTGGGTCCAATATACTATCTGAAGATCGCCCTGTTTCTGTTCCAACGATTCTAATTTGGGTACGCATCCTGCCATCAAAGTCTGACATTGCATATAGATACGTTGATAGAGTTTTGTTAACTCGGCGTATTTCCAAAATACGTGATAATACGTCTCTAATTGATTCATCTCTGACATCTTTTAATAACCTCGAAATTGTATCCTCACCAGTATCCAGGTTCTTATCAACAGGTTTTAATCTCATCTGTTCATAGAGTAGTTCCTTTACCTGTTTTGGTGAGTTATAGTTTACATCCCTACCTACAGACACATCTAATTGAACCTGTAAATGCTCGGCCCAGGTTTGATACTTAGCAATTAGGTAATCTTTAACTCCTTGGTCTAGGGCAAAACCTACCTTTTCCATATCGAAGTAGAGTTTGTGTAGTTTAGTAATGTATTTATAGTAGAATCCTTTGAGGTCGGTGTGGTATTGTTCTGATAGAATTTCAAGTTCTTTTTCTTGAACCCTATCAACTTCAGCATCAACCGCTGAATCTTTAGCGTTATAGAGGAACCACCTATCAGTGTCATGTTTCCCAAAGATGAACTCTTTCCCTTCGTCCTTATAATAAGGCTCACGAGTCCATATGCTAGCCAAAAACGCCAATCCAACATACGGTATTTCGGGGTTGATTGTATGAGCCTTAAGCGAGGTATCACTTTTTAACCCCTTAAAGGTAAAGCCTAGCATTTCTAGTTTAGCTTGGTCAAACTTGAAGTTCTGTCCAGCTACTTCTTTAGTTCTAAATAGCTTATCTAAAGACTGCCAAATGAAAGCTAGGTCTGTGGTGGGAATTGTTGAGATTTCGTATCTTCCAACTCTACTGAAGAGAGGGATTGAGATTGCTTCGTGTTCGTTCCAAGCAAGGCTAACACATCCAGGAATTGTTGATTCAATTGTCTCAATGTCTGCAAAGATTCTGTCTGAACTTTTGAACCCCCTATCAATAAATCGAGATACATCGACTGAATTTCTTGCAATAAGGAGTGACCTTTTAGTAGGATTGAAGCCCGTTGACGCCGACTCATGGATTGCTCTTTTAATGTCATTAGCTAGCACCCATTTCCATACATAAGAAAACATACCCTTTGATTCATCATGGTCCTCAGAATCATCACTAGCCCTAATTAAATGATAAGGTGAAATAGTTCCTACTACCTTAGCATCACCTACTTGAGAAGAGAGAATTGAACCCCTATAATTAAGGAGTTTACTAGTTCCTGAAATTACTTCAAATGAACTAGGACCGAGAGTCAGGATGCAGTTAGGTTTGATTGATAGTATTTCATTGTATAGTCTCTCTTTCTCCTCTTCTACATCACAGACAGTTCCAATCTGTTTAATATCATTGAATGGTGGCCGGTATCTATAGGTATAAGTTAACCAATAATCTGTTCTCCAGTTAGCATGATTAAGTTCAATAAATACCCTATCTAAGAACTCACCAACAGAACCCTGAAATGGTTTCTCATATTTATCAGAGGTATTGTCTGGATGATCTCCTAGTATTAATAGTTTAGCGTATGGATTTCCTTGACCTGATACACAATTAGGCATTTGTAGGTGTCTCTCTAATAGTAACCTTATCTACTCTTTCATGTAGTGTTGAAGTGTGCCGATTATGATAATCTGCTTTCCAAATTGCCATGTAAACGATAGCATCGTCAAAAGTATCATTTACGCTTTCATGATTAGGTGGCTTTGTTAACACTACTGCCAACCTAGCTAGCTTAATCCCTACCATTACAGCATATACTTTATCTCTACTATTCTTAAACAACCCACTTAGAAACTCAGCAAAGTCAAAGTTAAAGAATGGCCCCTTGTCACCAGTGTAATCATCATTCTTTGTCTTGTGAAGTTTCGTCAGCTTGTCGAATGTCTCCGTCACTCCCGGTATTGTTGGCATTTTGATTCTCCTGATTCTCCCAATATAGAACTACTTGATGACCATGATTAACTACAACTTGACCTTCTTCAGTTTCAAGAAATAGGATTACACAATGACGATGTAAATAGCAATCCCACTCATCACAAAACATCAAATCAACTGGCTCAATTCCTTTCCCACAGTAGAAACAGTTATCGTTAAGGGATGTACCGTGCATCTTACCAAAATCATGGTCCGGTGTAATAGGATAGATACCACCACAAGGCATATTATCGCTCCTCTTTGTATTCGTAAGCCCAATTAGTAATGACCCAATCATCTATACAGTTTTGTTCTGAAATATAATCAGCCTTTCCAGCCTTCTCCATTCTATCTTTCCAGTATGGGAAGTACTCCTTAAGGATTTGTTCTTCCGTATAGATATGCTCTCCTTCAGGATCTTCATACTTATACGTCTTAGACATAAGTCACCTCAATGACCAACAATGGCCGTTAGGAGAGATAACGTAAATCTCTTTCTCACTTTGCATTGCGTAGCGGATTGTTTTCCAGGCAGGACTATCTTCAAATTCATTGAAGGTTTGTGGAGTAGCAATAACTATTGTGCTCTCATCAATCATCCTCTTGTTTCTATCTCTTAGTGGAAGGGGAGAATTGATATTCTTTGCTCCATTAAACCGTTCACTGTTGTCACCGTTACCGGCTCTAGGATAAAGATCAATTGAGAATCCTTGTCCTACTAAAGTTAGGAAGATGTCATAATCAGCATCTTCTCCACCAACTAGGAATGAATCCTTATCCTTATCGAATGAGGGAAGGAAATCCCTAAATCCCTCAAGCTGTTTCTTGGTAATATCAAACCGTGAAGTGATTATTGCAACTTTGCTCATGATTCCATAAACCTCTGTAGTTTGTTCTTTCTTTGTAAAAAGTTATATGCCGCGTTACGATTCCTAATTTGTTCAATTTCTGGGTATAGTTTTAATCCTTTGATTAGAATTAGAGACACACCTACCCAAGTTTTAGAACGTCTAGTTAACTTAGCTAGTGTTCTAACTGAGATTTGTTTATTGCGTGACTCTAAATATTCAATTAACAGAGCCAGGTCATTGACCTCTTTGACCCAATCTCTGTAGGATTTAAGATTGTCAATGACCTGCTGTTCGATATTCATAGTTACCTGAGTCGCATTGGGATACTTACAACACCAATCAAACTGAGTAGCCAAATGCAAATGAACAGAACGACAACGACACGAATTACTACTTTAATTGGCTGAGACATTGGGATGTAATTCTCTACCAAGTAAAGCACTAGCCCTAAAACCACTAGAACTATTAGAATTGTAATCATTGTCATTCTCCTTGTGAAGTGCGACGGGAGAGACTCGAACTCTCAATCCCTTACGGGCCTAAGATTTTAAGTCTTATGCGTATACCGATTCCGCCACCGTCGCAAACTAATATCTACGCCATTCAGCAACGAACTGTTCAACTACCGAAGCGTTCTTTAATGCAATTTCTAGTACCGCTTTTCGATTTGCTAAACGATCCTCAAGCATTTCAATCTCTGCTTTTAGTTCTGCTACAATAGAACCAGTTGCAAAGTTTGGGGGTGGGGTTAGTTGAAATTGACTGTATGTCTCTGGTGTCTCAGGCGCTTGCATTGGCTCTGTCATTTCGTCTACATGGATCTTATTAGATTCTTTGGTAGGAATCTCACTCTGTTTCTTTGTCATGATTCTGATAGCCTCGATTGTTATTCTGCCAGTGGCAATTAGTGGTGGGGTAGACTTAAAGATTCCATCCATAAAAGGACTGGTTCTTTTGACTAGAGAACCAGTAATAACTAGACTACCTTACATTTCTAGGAACCTTTACTTTGTGTAAGGACCGCGTAAGGTAGATTTACTAGCTAATCGGCAGCTTAGCTAGAACTATTCCGCTGTTGGCAACTGAGCGTAATCGTCAACCTGATTCACAGGCTTGTTGTTGTACGTTCCACGAATCCAATGAGCCAGGAATTTCTTCCCAATCATTGTTCCCTTAGAAAGACGGACATTGAAAGACTTGTCCTCATTCTGTGGGAATCCACAAGCAGAAAGAAGAGGAGCAGCAAGAACTGGCAACTTTTCACTGAAGTAAATGAAAGAGTTCTCCAGTCCCTTAAAATCTCCAGCAAAGACCTTATAGGTCAAGTGAAGATTCTTGCTGTCACCGGCTTTGGAATCAATGATTTCAAAATCAGTGATTTCCGTTGGAAGCCAAGACGGAGCATCAACAAGACGATTCTTGCTAATGTCCTCAGCGGTGATTCCCCAGACAATTGATTCATCAGCCATATAGATACTACTCTCCATTGTGCATTTTGTTATAGTTGCACTTCTATTTATTATTCCTGCCCCCGGAATTGGGTGACTAGGAATAATTTTGTGTTACTAAATCTAAAGGAATTCCTTGACCAAATCATACAGATTCTTGTCTGTATAATCAATTGAAGCAGGAATTTTCAAGGCTGTTTTAGCCTCAAGATAATCCTCGCAAGGTCTTGTGTAACAGGTTCTCTTAATGACTTCCTTGCCAAGATTGTCACTAGTAACCTGGTAATCGAAATACCAAACCTCATCGAAATAGGTTGGAATGATTGATTCAATCTTAGGTCCAAAGGTAGTAATAGAAGAATACTTAACTGCCGGCTTATTCTTACCAGCAATTGCAGTTCTCTGGACAGGGTGAGCTGTTAGGAAAAGATTACACTTAAGAGATTTGAGAGTTTCTAGGAGAGTTGAGATAATCATTGCTTCTCCAGCATATTCATCCCAACTAGGAACCATTACTCCACCAGCAGTAATCTTAGCTCCTTTAGATTCATCACTACCCTTACTACTAGACCAATCTCCCCAAGAACCTTTCGCTTTCATTTGCATGATTACTGTCGTAGTAGACAAAGAAGTAACTCCATCGACAATAACATTCTGAAAAGGATTATACTTCACAATGTTATTAATCGTAGGCTTTAGAGTAGTCCAAATATTATCAGCATTAACACGCTCAATTGAAAAGTCTCCAGCTTTAACTCTTTCTGGAAACCAATCAACAACCGGCTTATGTCTATCATCAATATCAATAATTAGAGTCTTACCAGGCCAACTAGCAGCAGCAATAGTTTTACCTCTACCTGTTCCACCTACAAACAAAGCTCTAACAAACTTATCGTATGTTTCACTATTAAGATTGGTCGGCATCGTTATCCTCTACGAAAATATCAAGTGGGTCACTGGACAGAACTCTGAGATAAGTTATATCTTCATCTCCACCGTAACCTTTTAATTCCATTAAGCCGGCCGGCTGAAAACGAATCTGTTTAACCTTATACTTATCTACTCTTACCACCTCTCTTTTTGTGTTGAATCTTACTACTTGAACTATCATTATTTATCTCACAATCCCTTTGGTAAGAGAGAACTCATTAGCTGGTCAATAGAACTTTCAATCTTCTGCTTCTTCTGCCTAATTCTATCAGGAGTTTTAGTGCAATCGTCACAATGAGGTCTAACGATTATCCTATCGCCATGCTTAAGTTTAGCCATCCTCATAATGAAAGGACTCTCACATCTATTACATTCCGAAAGCTTTCCCTCTACTAATTCTAGCCGGATGTGATGTGAACAATCCTGTTTAATGCAAATGTAAACCAAGTAAGGAGCCTTACCAGCTTTCCTAGTTAAATCCTTTAATCTATACTTGTGAATATGCTTTTTCATCGCTTTAATCACTCGTCCTTATCTTCAGTAACAACATCCCTATGGGCACTCCAAGGTTCACCAATATGGAAGCTGTTTTGAATCTTACGTTTCATCTCCTCATCATTCTCCGAGTTACAGATTCCATTATACTGGCATTTCATACACTGTGTAATACCAGCAGGTGGAGTTTTTAAATGACTTTGCGGCCAAACATTTTCTTGAATAGCATGGTCAAGAATCTTAGCCCACATGATTGTATTCTTAACCCAGCGTTCCTTTACTCCTTCTCCTATTCCTACAGGTACTCTTCTAAACTTCTTCTCTGGTGGATAAGACTTTTGCAGTCCTACTTCATTAACGTAAACTAGGTTAGTTCCTGTTGCAATAGAGTAACCGATCAACTGATTATCTAATCCAATGTAATCAGCTCTTAGTCCTCTAAACTTATGATCGTAAATTGATTCGCCAAGGCTAGGAAAGTCAGCTTGTAAATCAATCTTTCCTTCATAAACAATCACAATATCCTCATCCTCATGGAGAATGAAAGAAAATGATTGTTCAACTCCTAACACTTTAATACCATCGAAGTGGTAGTAATCAGTGTATTCGTAGAAAGTCTTTACAATCCATTCACTAGTTTGTAAGTCTAGTTTAAGATTCTGGTAATGATTCCTACCAACAATAGCTGATTCTTTAACAGCCTCATCCCAAGCTACACCTTTCTTTAATAGCTTGTAATAAGACTCTAACATAGTATGTCCTAAATCACCACGTTCCATTGGCATCATTATATCGTTGGGACGATAATTCTTAATGAAGTTTAGGTAGGTGTAGAAAGGACATTTTTGTATGGCATCTAATATCTGTGAGTCTAATGCTAGGATTCTCTTCTCAGACATATATTAACTTTTCCTTACCGAACAAATCTTTGATATGAGAGTCTAACGTGTACGTACCATTATAGCACGTTTCATAACCCTTGTCAAGAACTTTTTTCAAACTTTCATAAACACAAATAGAAAAAGGGCCAGGAGAAGTTAATCTCCCAGCCCTTAATCTATCTAACTACTAACTAAACTAGCCTTCGATTTCCTTAGCCAGCTTAGCCATCTCCTTTTCCCTAGCAGCAAGCATCAGAACCTTAACATGCTCTGCTGATTCAACGAGAGACAAACCATAGTTCCGGTTAATCTGTCGTGCAGTCTTTTTGAAAGCTGCTTTCTGATCCTCATTCATTTCAAGATCAGCAATGAACTCATCCAGTTCATCCTTAGCTGCTTCCAATTCATAAGCACGCTCATTGAATCCTTCAGCAAAGCAATCAAGCAAAAGCTGCTCATCTGCTTCAACCAACATCAAAGCATCCTCATACTTAGTGAGAACACCTTTCGTTACCAGTTCCCTTACCTCTTCCTTAATAGTAATGAGCTTTCCAGCCTCATCCTTTCCCAATGCTTCCCTTACTTGTTCACCATCAGCATCAAGAACAGGAGTTCCATCCTCATTAAACAGAGGCTTTGATTCCTTCTCAACCGTTCGAGTAATCCACTTACCAATTGCTTTGTAAGTGATCTTACGTGAATTCTTACCGCGAGTATTCTTGACTACTTCTACCAATTCCAAAGGAACGTAAGTCTCTTCAACGGTAGAATCATCAGCGGTAGAATCAACGACGGTTTCATTCAGGTTTTCCATATAGATTCTCTTATCCTTTGTGTATTTGAATCTTGATTCGGCGGAATTGCTTCATCTAAGATTCAAAATTCTAGTTTAAATCCCTAACTTTCCCTGTAGTTCCTGGCCCGGCCTTTACTGTTAACTTTTGCCTTGTCTTACCGCCGGCGCCATGCCTTGCAAGACCATTGTAGCACGCCTGAGAGCCGATGTCAAGCAAAATCGTACATCTTACCGCATTTTTTTACAGCCTATCTCACGAACTGTCCCAAAAACGGGACTGTGAGTTCATATAATAGGTTAATATATCTTTATAGCTCATTGCAATTATCTCTGCTCTAAGTACAAGTCTGGGAATGTAGTAGAATACATCTCCTGTCCCATGCTATCAGCATCAAAATGTCTAGCAAGAACCTTAGCAGTAATTCTACCAGGAGTTAAACAAATGAAAACCCAAGGCTTACCTCTAAAGTCTATGATTACATCTCCTTCCTTAATCTCGGTTAATGTCCTTCTACTCATTGCTACGTAATTAGTTATCTCCATATCAATCTCCTTCATCTTCCATTGCTTCAAGAACTTCAACATAATCGTTAAGTTCTGCTGGCTCTGTCAAATCATCCAACCAATAATCATCAATTGGACAGAGCTTACAATGCTCTTTATCCATGATAGAGTAATCCTCAAACTTAATTACTCTAGCATCATTAGTTGCATACGTCTCTCCTTCCCCTTTATAGAGAGTTAATCCTAGATACTTATGATGTGAACAAGGAAATAGAATTGCTACTACATGTCCTAGCTTGGGATTCTTCTTGCTTCTGTGAACGTTAATCTCTACTATTCTAATCTGTGGTCTTTTCATAGTATCCCTTCTTCCTAATGTAAAGTCTCACCCTTAATCAATGTCAAACCTAGCTCATCAATAGCATATTGATTTGCTTCATCAATGAGTCCTTGAACTATCTCTAACCTAGCTAGACACAAATCCTTACACTTCAGTATTGCATCTCTCATATCATCTGAAGTTTTAGGATCGTTAGCAATCATTTCCATAACTACTGAAAGTTCATGTATCATTGACTGATACAATGAACAAACATTAGTCAAAGAACTGACTACGTTTTTTATCGCTCGTTCGCTCATGTTCATTGATAAGCTCCTGTATAACCTGAATCCTAAGTTCTATCTGCTGTTTAGTTCTGAGGTTAAATCGCAAACCTCTCTCTAAATCAGGAGGAAATAGGTTTCTCCAGTGCTCTTTAGTAGTAGCAATGAACTTCTCAATCTCATCATCATTCATTAACCTTATCCATTTAGGCATGTTACTCCTCTTCTAGCTCATGCTGGATTTCATTCATTACTTCCTCACTAGCATGAAGTTTATCCAATTGTTCATGAACTCTTGTAAGAGCTCTACGATTAACTTGCTTCAACATATCGACAGCTTCAGCCTTTGATATTTGAAGAAGTTCCATTAGATGTTCAATGACAGCGAGAATGACTTCCTTCTTATCTTTTTCCATATTAATCTCCATATGTCTCTCTGTGAGTAAAGTCACTATCAGTTTGTTTGCACATTAAAGTACACCAAACTGACATTGGATACATCTTCATGATTGCTTCTTCGTTGTAATTCTTACAGTTCTTGTTAGCACAGATAGATTTCTTATCTCTAATAATAGGAATTCTATCTCCTGTAACAATAAACTCTTTACTCTCTTTACTAGCCATAACTACCAACCTTTCCTTAGTTTCTTACGACCCTTTAACAGAATTGCATCATACAACGCTGTTAGAATACTTCCTTCTTCCCAAGTAGCTTCCTTACCATCAAGAGTCTCTTTCATACTCCTTCTTTTCAACTCAACAACGTCAGTGAAATACTCATCAATTGTATCAGTAGCAATTGGATAAGTAGCATTTACAAAATACTTCTTCTGTCCAATCCTAATCAATCGACTTTCTGCTTGCTCTTCATTAGCAGGATTCCATTGTCTCTCTGTAATAATACAATCATTACAGACTTCCTGTAATCTATCAACTCCTTCTCCCATTGCTAGGGTTGAACCGATAATGAACGGAGTATTGTTAGGCTTACCAGTCCTAGGATCTTTTCTATCAGCAAAGGTAGCAATCATCTCAAACCTTTGCGTTTGATTTAATCCTGAGTGATAGATTAGTGGGACATCGTAACCACCATCAATACACCAGTTACCCAACAGTTTATAGATAGCATCCATTACATCGGTGTGATGTGCAAAGATTACTAGCTTACCTGTTGGATTCTCTAAGAGATACTCTATTGCTAGGTCAACAGTTGGTTGAACTTTATTAAGACCAACCAAATGCCTCATTACTGATAACCTAGCGATAATCTCAGCAGGATTCTTCTTCTTAGCATCTGCTTCCATTTCTCTGATAAACTTAGCTTCTTCTGCTAGATAAGCAGCTTTCAGCTTAGGATTCTCAAAGTCAACATGGTAGAAGATTCTATTAGCTTTCGTTACCCTAAGTGCAATCTCATCTTGAACTTCTTCCCTAGTTCTCCTAATAATCATATCCTTAGTGTAGTCTGCAAACTCTTCAGGATACTTAATTCCAGTATATTTCTCGTAACCGTTAACTACTTCTTTCTTAACCCAATAATCTCTATAGTAATTCCGACTATAGAACTTGTTAGAGTTAAGAATGTGAAGAATAGTGTAATACTCATCGGCGTTATTCTTAATCGGTGTGCCTGAAAGAGCAATTACATTCTTTCCTTCACAAATCCTCTTAACTTCCTCTGTTCTTTGACTATCTCCTTTAATAGCCTGAACCTCATCCATAATGACAGTCTTAAAAGGAAAGTCATAGAATGGATTCTCTTTCCTAGTTGATTCAATCTCATGCCCATACTTAGACTTCAAGATTATGGGAGTAGACTTAGAGAATCTCCTAAGAATATCATAGGAAGCAATGTAAACGTTAAAGCCAGGAACAGGAGGAATCTTACTATCCTCAATTACTTGTGGAAGTAAAGCCATTCCACACCAATTAAGTAATTGAATCATCCACTGGACTTTTGTGCTTCCTTTGGAGAGAATGAAAACAGGAAACACTAAATCTCTAAGCTCTGGCCGGTTCCAAGCGTAGAAAAGAATCCCTAATGCTTGAATAGTCTTACCTAAACCCTGTTCATCTGCAATTAGAACTCTAAAAGAATTCTCAATTGCAAATCTTATTCCCCTTTCTTGAAATGGATAGGGAGTATCCTTTGTTTTCCTGTTATGAAAGACATCAGCAGAGATTTCCCTTAATGCTTTCTCTACTTGTTCTTCTTTAGCGATAATCTCAATCTTAATTTCTTCTTGAACCTTCTTAATAATCTCTTGTTCTTCTTCTACTGTTGGAGGTGTTACTACTAAATGCTTACATGACAACCTTGACAAACGGCCAATTGTAGCAACTACCTTCTTCTTAGTAAGACATTGACTACAGGTAATCAGTCTTACTTTTTTGTGTTGTAATTCTTCCATTTTGTTATCCTTTGGAAATGTTATTTCTTTCGTGCATCCATCATAGCTTTAACCCTAGCTGCTATTTCTTCCTTAGGCGTTACCTTTTTCTTCTCAACGTTCATCAATAAAGCCATAGGATTGCTAGGTTCTGCTTCTTTCCTTACATGAGCACTACCTTTAGGAACAAATCCATCAATTGTCCCACCGTTCTTCTTATCCTTAAGCCTATCCTTAAGTGATGCTTCAAGAATATGCTTAGGAATACCTAACATGTCAGAAACATCAATCTTTTCTTTCTTAGGCTTAACTCTAGGCTCACCTTCCCAATTAACCTTAATGTTAGGGTCAGTGATTAGCTTATCTCTTTCTACCTTAAGCCAGGGAGCAATACCTTTTCTACCAGTAATCTTATCGTATTGCTGATGGAGTAATGCCCACTCTCTCTTAGCTAAGAACTCAATCTTAGAGATTTCAATGATTCTTGCTTCGATTTGATCCTTAGTTGTCATTGCTTCAATGGTTATGATTCTTTCTTCTAACCATTTCTTGTAAACTTCAGTGTCAATGTCGTAACTTCCCATTTGTTTTATCTCCTGCGAGTAATACCAGATACGCTGACAATCAACAGAACAAAAGACATAGTTAATATCTTCTGTTTCTACTAGACAAGTCTTGCAGTTACCAATTACCCACCATCCTTCTTTGCCTTTTTATGGATTGACTCTTGTTCTTCTATTCCATAGAATGTTGCAAGAATGTTAGCAATCACAAAGGATTTACTAACCCTGTATCTACTAGCTGTCTTTTCAACAGCATAATCAATAGACTTTAATAGGCAAGAAGGAACTGCATTTCTTCCACCTACTACTGGCTTTTGTCGCCTTACTTTGTAAGACATATTATACTCCTAAAATATCATCAATTTCTTGTTGAAAGTCTAGATAAGATGTTGGATTGATTACTGATACAGTAAAATCAGTATCCTTTAGTTGCAGAACAGTTCGCTTATAGACTGTTTCTACTTCATCATCATTACAAACACAAGATGCTTCAATATGCTTACTATGTAACCAACGAACCAATATTACTTTCATCTTATCTCCTTATACACTAATTACAGAAATTGCATCATAGATTGTTATTGCTTCTCTGAAGCCATTCTTCCAATACCTAATGAACAGAGCATTATCAACCTTGATAAGCTCTACTACGTTCTTGTAGGTGATAACCTTGTTAGGTTCTCTGTGCCTGATAACATCAAATTCCATCATTGGAGTTCTATTAAATCGTCCTTCTTCTTGCTCTTCATTCATTACTGTCTACCCTTTCCATCTATCATGGCATTAAGGGTCATCAATGCAACTATCTCTGCTAACTGACTTTTCTTTAACTTACTGAATTGTTTAGTTAGCTTGACTAGCACTTCTTCTCTCTTCTTGTTAGTCATCTTTTACCTCTCATAATCGAATAGTAAGTAGTTCTCGGTTGACTGATTCTCATTGCATGAGTATGGTTAGTACTTCTCTTACTCTTACAGTGACTAGAAAGTCTTTGAATTAGAGTGTTAGGTAGTGGCCCGGCTTGTACGGTAACACTTATACCTTTCTTCTTCAAATCCATTAGCTTTCTAATGATGAGGAAATCTTCCCTTGTCATTCTTTACCTCTGCTAAATAAGCATCATTGACAATGTACTTGATTGCACAGCTTCTAGAACAGAAAGTCAGTTCTAAGACTGTTACTCCTTCTGCTACATCTTTCTCACAGGCATCACAAACTTCTATCTCTTTTAGGCACCAAGAACAGTTAGCTTTCATCGTCCTTATCCTTTCTGTTATGAGTCATACTATCATCATACTCATTCCAAACTTCACCAAATAGTTCAAAACCTAGCTTGTGAAACTTATACATACACTTACCTTCATTCTCTAGTTTGGTAAGCATGTGCTTAAATGTTTCAATCTGCTCTTGCTTGTTCATCTTTTTCCTCTTTGATAACTTTTACATTAGAGACAATCCAACCACGCCATGCTTCTACATTACAAAACCTGTTGAAATGTGCCATATTCTGAAATCTACCACAAAGTTCTATTTCCTTTGGGTGATTCTTGTGAATGACGTAGTACTTGATTAGTAGCATCTTATCTCCTTGAAGTTAATTCCCTTCCCTATCTCTATTCTTAAATAAAGATAGGGAAAGGAACAACCTTTCCCATTCTTCAGAACCTATGCCAAAACTTACCCGGTGTTTCTCCTTTAGGAGTCTTACTATCTCTCCTAAAGTAAACCCAACCAAAATCTTCTGTTTCCCAAATCTTGTAGAAAGAACCTTTAGCGTATTCAATACCATCAAACCAAGTATCTTCTTCTAACTCAACCCACTTGGCATTGTCAAGATTACGCTTTTTGTTTCTAACTCCTGTAATCTGACCAAATAAACTTTCCCATGTCATTGTTTTCATAGCTAACAACCTAGTTTCCTTTCCATGTAACAAGTTCTTTCATAATCGTAGAACTCTTCAATAAACTCCTCTACATACTTCTTATCCTCTTTGCTTTTCCTTTCCAAAGCAGCCCAATTTACTACAGGACTAACTCTCTTTCCATTACATTCATTACAGGTAACGTCATACTTACCTGCAAAGTAATCCTCTTCAAAATCAGGGTCATCATCAAAATCTTCTCTTGAAAGACCCTGAGAATCAATTGATGGATTAACATGCTTACCCTTACCATCGCATGTTCCACAAACCTCATATTCAGCAGGTATTCTCATTTCATACCATTCATCTTCTTCTCTTATTGCTTCTCCTTCCTTAGCTTCTCTATCAATAATGAAAACCATGTCTCTCTCATTGAAAGACTTATACCACTTATTGTTCTGTTCTCTTCTGTCCATGTTAGTTCTCCTTTACAAGAATCCAGTAAATCTTAAATGCTAGAAGGTGAATAACAAACCAAGCTTTAGGATAATATTCAATTCCAATTATCCATTGCTTGGTATCGAATGAGAAATGAGTCTTTCTTACCACTCATCCTCTTCAATAGGTTCATCAACATCAGCTTGAGTGTAATACTCAAGAATAGTTGGGTTATACTTACTCATCTTTTCTTTGTGACATTCTCTACAAGTTCGAGTTAAGTAGATACCTCTACCATCATATTGAATCTCAGAAAACAAACCAGAGTCACAATCACAAAGTCTATCGAAATACTCATCCATAGTAACTCCTTTATTAAAGTGAGGGTTTTTACGTTCCAGAACCCTCAAAACTAGAGTAGTAGATTCTATAGGCTATCCATCTGCTTACACTAGGTTTATTGCGCCTATACCTTTTATTAGCTCTTATTCTACTTTGTATCCTTTTCTACACTAATTGGCATTTCCTCGTAAATCCTTTCCAGAACTTCTTTCCTTAGTGCTTCAATAGCACCATCAAGATAAGACCATGTGCCAATGTGAGTATCATTGACATACACAGAATATCCTTTAACTCCTGTCAAGATTTTCATTTCCATACTATTCTTCTACTCCTTTTTCATGGCAATCGCTCTGCATATCTACTCCTTCAAAGGAAAAGAACTGTCCTCTTTTCTTATAGTTCAATGTTGTAGATTTAGGAAAGCAAATGTAACAGCTTACCAAAACCTTCTTAACCTTAGGATTACGAAACAATCGGTGAAGTTTCCAATGTCCACCGATTACTTCTTCTCTCTTAAGAAAAGCATGTCTGTGACTAGCCATTTAATCACCTCATATCAGAAAAGTAATGAAGTTTATAAACTTCCAATGAACCAGGATAGTATTTCTCATTCCTAGTAATCCAAGCCTTAGCCATATCAATAGTAGCAAAGGCATGAATATTACGGTTGAAAGCTCCATCTTCATCAAAAAACGTTACAATCCATACAGCCATACTAAACACTCCTTTATCAAAGACCTAGACCGCCATTCCGGAGCGTATCACATTGTTAACTTAAAGTCAAATCGGCCTTTAATTTAGTTATCTTATCTATCCGCTCTACTCACAGTTTGAATTTACCCAATTCCATATCTCTTGCAATACGTTCGTAAACAGTGAGTTTGCTATCTCTTTCTTTCTCTTCTTTTGTAACCCTTGATTTATAACTTTCTTCCTTTCTTACCCATTTTCTACCGAATAGTCTAATCTCTTCCTCTGTTTTTTCACCTGGACGAGTTCTAATCCTTTCTTTTGCTAATTTGTTTTGAAAATCTCTTGAAATCTTACCAAAGTAGATTCTCTTTTGTGTCATCTTATAATCCTTTTACTCTTTTCCTTTCTTAATAGTGTTATAAGCAGTTTAGTGAATACAGAAATTTGGTTGTTTACTGGTTACTATCTGGTTACTTACTGGTTACTTACTGGTGCTTTACTTCCCTCTAGGCTACCCGTAAGTTGTTGAGCCTGAACAAGTTAGCCGGCTTTCCCCTAGTATAGCATATTCTTATCCTTATGTCAAGTGTCCTATTTTGAGGTCAGGGGGTTGTTGGTTTTGTATTGTTTATATTTTTTTTTTGTTTTTTTATATAAAAATATAAAAACCCCACCAACCCACCATGTAAATATTACACTAATAGCATAGGGTAAGAAAGTGACGTATTCCCTCTACTTAGCTTAACTCCTTTAGAATCAACAACTTACAGCTAGTGTATAGGGAAGTAACAGGCCAGTAAATACACAGAATGTATCTAGTAAGTAACCGGAAAACAACAAAATTTATGTAACAGTGAAACTCGATAGGATAACTTATGACCTTTATCTCTCTTATAATCTATAGGTTAATTAACAGGTTAAGTTAACTTTATAGATTAACCTATAATTTAACTTTTGAGATAAAAAAATAGGGGAATCACTACCCAATTAAGGATAGCAATTCCCCTATTGTGTCTCGAATACTCTCTCAGTATTTCTTTGCAGGAGAATATTCCACTCTCTTACTCATCTCATACCGAACCAAGCGCGGCGGATTAAATGCCCGCTTATACTTGGTTGGTATCTTTGGCAGCTTCTTAACCTCTACTCTTCCCCACTTATCCATTGATTACCTCTTTCTTTGTGATGGTTGCTGTTTGTGAAGTATCGCTTGGATTTGTCCACTCCTGATAGTTGGACGCATACAAGAAATGTTCATTTACGGCAAAACCAGCCCCGCGGAGATTTGCGTAAGCTGATTCGATTGAACCAAAAACGAGAGATAACCACGGCTGTTTCGTGGTGAAGAACCGGACGATGTAAACGTGCTTCATATACTCCTTTCGTGTTAGTTGTTTAAAACTAGTGAGCTTATTTAGTGGCCTAATCCTGATTACTTGCTCTTGTAGAACGTGGCTTCCTCG
>Ga0137430_1000031_pt1 | contig 47752 bp, 67 predicted proteins | sample EasRivERMZT754_2_FD_104651 | JGI IMG/M metagenome (GOLD analysis project Ga0137430, IMG submission 104651) | Soil microbial communities from meander-bound floodplain in the East River, Colorado, USA - East River MetaG ERMZT754_2 | ecosystem: Environmental > Terrestrial > Soil > Floodplain ...
GGAGCACGAGCAGGATGGCCGTCGCTTCCTCAAGCCGCCCGGCGGCGATCGCCTCGATGGCGCGGAGCTGCTGCGATGAACGGTCCATGGCAGCCCTCAGATCGAGAAGCGGCCCTGGCCGCCAGTGGACGATGCGGGTCCGGCTTCAGCCGGAGCCCCAGCCGTTGATTCGTGGTTCGAGACTTGGGGTTCTGGGCTCGGATGTCCGGCTTCAGCCGGGCCGACGTCGCCGAGCGGCAGGGCCTGCCCGCTCAGGTCGCGCAGCGTCTGCAGCAGGACATCCGCCTGCCCCTTGTGCCGCTTCAGCATCACGAGCCGCTGCGCGGGCGGCGTGTTCATGGCAGTGAAGCCGGCGAGAATCGCCACCGCGGCCGGCGCCGGGCAGTCCAGCTCGGACGCGATCAGGACCTCGGGCGCGAGCGCGGCCCCGGCCTTCAGATCCCCGAACGCCTCATCGATCGTGGTCTCGCCGTCCTTCAGCGCCGTCCGCAGCCCCTGCAGGTCCTCGAGATGGTCGAGCGTGACATCCGCCTCGCCGCGGATGCCGCAGTAGGCGTAGAGGTCGGCCGGGGTCTTCCCGTATTGGACCTTGAAGAACTCGAGCACCCTGGCCCAGCGATCGGCGAGCGTCTTCGCATCCCCGCGGGCGATGACGAGGCACTTGTCGTAGATCCCCGACCAGAGCGCGCGGGGGATGACGTGGAGGATCGCGTTCCGGGTGGCGATGCTGATCCCCGCGTTCGACGTCACCCCGATCATGTCGTCCGAGTAGGTGTGCCCCTCGCGCGTGGTGATGCGCCGCTTCACGTCGATCGAGAACGCGGAATTCGTCTCGAGGTCCCACGCCATGCCGCGCAGCAGGACGAACCGGGCGTCCTGGTCGATCGTGACGCCGGCGATCCGCATGTGCCCCCAGCTCGCCACGAGCAGCTCCGCGAACCGGATTGAGGGCCCCTGGATCTTCTTGTAGCCGCTCGGCTCGTTCCTGTCCTTGCGCTTCAAGGTGTAGAAGCACGACTCCGCGATGTCGCTGGTCCGCGTGGCCAGCGTCTCGAGCTTCTTCAGAAACGTGGTGATGTCGCGCGGGAAGGCGCGCGCGGTCCGGACCTGCACGTCGATGGCCCCGCGCTCCATCGCCTCGGCAATCCCGCCGGTCCCTGGCACCGTCATCGAGACGTCGGCGTCCATCACGTCCCCAGCCATCACCGTCTCGTGCGGATGACGAGTCGCCACGCGCGACACTGGCGCGGCTGCGCGACGTCCTGCTACACTTCCTGCTGGCATTCGAGTCGAGTCCTTTCCTGGGCCGGCCGGCGTTCGCAGCGCCAGTCGGCCCGTCGTCGTTTTCAGGCCTTCATCAACACGCGCGCCCCGAAGATCGCCAGCAGCCGGAGCTTCTCGGCGAGGCTGGCCTTCGCGTACTTCACGCGTCGCTTTGACCACTTCCGCTGCGCGGCGCGTCCCATCTATCTCGCCTCCACCAAGAGCGACTTGAAGTACTCGGCGCACGCGGCGCCGTAGGCCTCCGGTGTCTCGCCTCGCACGATCCGCTCGACGTCGTGCTTGAACGCTGACGGGTCCTCGCGAAAGCGCCGATCCCACAGAGCGAACGCGCGAACCATCTGCGTACCGGCCACCAGGATCTGGTCCATCTCGAAGCTCCCTTCTCAGCGCCAGCCCGGACTCGCCCACCGACAGCGCTGACATTCCATCCGACGCGCGCGAGGATCGAACCGCATCCGATCGCGCCGCCACCGGCAGACCGTGCCGTGTCGCACCAGGCGCAGCGCGGCCGTGATCCGGTACCAGATGACCTGTGTCGTCAGCAGGTCCGTCGCGATCGCCAACCAGGCGAGCACGGCGTATCCCGCGAGCTCCACGCCCAGCGGAATGCTCATTGCGCCACACAGGCCCAGACGGCCAGGACCGGAATGCCGTGGACGTGCCTAGGGGTCAAATCGCCGGCAGCCGGTTCCGTGTGCCTCGCGATCGGGATGTAGAGCTGCATCGCGTTCGGGCAGGCCGGCTTCGAGGTCGTCAGCGCCAGCCCTGGCGACCTTGCTTCCTGCGCCAGCAGCGCGTAGGCCACGAGGACGGCGATGGCCCACTTCATTGGCCACCCCACCAACGAGCGATCGTCCAGCCGAGACCGACCAGAAACCCACACCAGAGCACGGTCCCGACCAGGCCGCCGACGAAGAGCAGACGCACCACCCACCGTTCCTGTTGCGCGATCGTCATCGCCGCCCTCTCTGCGTCCACTTCCACCACATGAACCGAGCCTGACCAATCAGCACCACGAACCCGACCGCCATCGCGACCCCCCCGAGCAGCGCCGCCACGATGAAGCCCACCACGCGCAGCACCTGGAGCAGATCGATCAACGCTCCACCGCCAGGGCGAGATCGCCGAGCCCTTCGAGCACCTGGGCGAGCGCAGCCCGGCCGAAGCCGAATCGGCGGCTGATGGCGCGATTCATCTCCAGGTGGAACGCCGGCGGCAGGCAGAGCAACTGGACGAACGACGGGCGCTCCCGGTGATCGACCAGGCGCCAGCGGCGCACCAGCGCATCGGACACGCCGATGCAGTAGGCCGCCTCCTGGCTCGTGATGCTGGCTTGTGTCAACGCTTCGTCAAACAGTTGAGCGGCAAGGGCATCCGGCTCCTGCGAACGATTTGTTCGCACGGGGCTGTCCTGCGAACTTTTCGGAAGCAGACTCGGCGGCAGGTTCAGCTGAGCATCAGAGCGTGACTTCATCGCGACACCACCAGGCCGAGATCGCTCGGCTCGATCGGGAGCTGAAACGGCTCCGCCGCCGGCTCCGGATGCGGGCGCGACTCCGCCGCGCAAGGAACGCTATCGGGGAACTGCTGCGACCCACGCAGCATGGCGAGCAGGCGTGGCCCGCCCGGCAGGAACACGATCGATTGCCGGCCGACCTGCGGGCGCTCGGCGCGCTGCTCTGGCAAGTGGATCAGCTCCGCGCGCGCGTCGCGCAGGAGTTGCACGTGAGGCTGGAAGAGGAAGAGCGGCGCCATGACTAGGCACCCCTCGCCAACCGGTTCAACACCGCGTGATGCGCGATGTGACAGGCGCGGCACAGCCACCGGACGACGAGCGGCTTGGAATAGTCGTCGTGGTGCCCGTGTGGCTTACACGAGACGCCGCAGGCCGAGCAAGACGAAGGGCGAATCAATCGCCCCGAATTCACTGCAGCACGCGCCGCGACTTGCGCAGCCACCTTCTCCGGATACTTGGCTTGGAACCGGCGGCTGTAGCGGCTGTGGAACCTCGACACGCCTCCGCGCCAGTTTGGATTCTTGGCCCCGACTGCTCCAGTATTCCTCGCCCGCGTCACGCGACCGGCACGCTTCGCGGCGCAGGCTACTGAGCACAGGCGGCCCCGACGCGGATGACGCAGCTTGCGCCGCTCGGTCTGAAACTCAACGCCGCACTCTTCACAAATGAATGGGATTAGGCCGACGCGGCGGTTGCTGCGCGTCGTCGCAACTTGTTTGCACAGTTCGACATAGCCGAACTGATCAGAACATATATTATGCGATCCCGCCATAATGCCTCGTCTTACGCGCGCGATTCTTCGGCATCCACCCGAGACGTGCGCGGTCTGCGCACGGTAGCCGGACTGGCTGGCGGCCATTCCACCATGTTCGGGATCGGGACGCCCGTGACCTCGTGCAGCGCCAGGGCCGTCCCCAGCGAGCACCGCCGTGACTTGCTCAGGATGGAGGACATCGTCCCCTTCGACACCGAGCAGCCCTTCTGCGCGAGAAGGCGAATGAGCTGGGTCGCGTTGGTACCTGTGGCCTCCATCCAGTCATGAAGGGACGCGTGTGGCGCCTGCCCGTTCCGCCCGCGCGGCACGCGTCCAGTGCGTACTTTGTGAACCATGGCGGGTAGCCTACGCCCACTCCTGTTGCGGTGTCAAGTCCCGAGTTCGTACTCCACGAACCACACTAGCGTTTCCCCGCCTGCCCGTGGTACCAGACAGTCCCTCGTGACTTCTAGCGCGCGTCCCAGTGCCGCCGTTCGCATTCAGGCCCGCCTGGTCGCGCTCGTCGAGCGCGCCATCAAGACAGGCGCGCTGCCCAGCCAGAAAGTCTTTGGCGACCTGGTCGGCTTGCGAAAGTCCGGCGTCACCCGCCTACTGAAGGGCGCTGGCACGTCACTCGGCCCACTGGCCCGCTTGGACGCGATTGCGGAGGCCCTTGGGACGTCACCAGCCGCGCTTGTGCGCCACGAGGGCAGCACCCTTGACGAGTTGTCCCCAGACGAGGAACGGCTCCTGTCCCATTGGCGGCGGTTGCCGCTTGACGCGCGCGAGGCCGTGCTCCGGCTCTTTGACTTCTACACAGGTTTGGAGCCTGACGAACGCGCGTTGCGTGGACTCGTGGCGAAGATACGCCGGTTTAAAAACCAAGCCGATATTGGACAGGTCGAACGCACGGTGGAAAGTATTCTGAAGGCGCAGCGGCGCCGATAGGGGAAGGAACGTGTACTGGTTCATCGTCGTGGCACCAATTTGCGCCGGGATCCTGTACTGGTCGCTCGAAGGCCGCGGGCGTCGGGGCGAGTACATCGCTGCCGCGATCGTTCTGGCCGTACTCGCGTGGCTGATGTATCAACTCGTCTCTGGACCGATGCCCGTCCCCACCAGTAAGGCGGAACTCCGTGGGGTGCAATTTCTCGGCGAGCACGGGCCGCCGCTGATGCTCGCTCTCGCCGCGCTGGCCGTGACGTGCACGGTCGCGAGCGCCCTGTTCCGACCACGCGTCACGCCTGGGCCTCCAACGACGACCTGCCCCTTCTGCGCGGAGACGATCCTCCCGGCCGCGTGCGTCTGCAAACATTGCAGCCGTGACATCCCAGGGACACGGCGCGCCTTCACTGCACAATGAGCCGGCCGCAGGCACGACGGCCGTGAACACTACCCGATAGAAAGGAACGCCGATGACTACCCTACTCGTCGTGCTCGCCGTCGCCGCCGCCGCCCTGGGCGGACTCATGCTCTCAGAGGCGACGACAGGCGTCGGCGTGGTGGCTGGCGCGTGCCTCCTGGCGATCTTTGCCAGGATGGCGCAGGCGCGGGCCGACCACGCCTCGCTCATCACCGAAATCTGGCGCACCACGAACCCGACGCGCGCCGAGGAAGCGCCGGGATCCGCCGGGCGCGAGGCGCCGCCGAAGTCCAAGGCACGGATCGTTCACGGGATCGTCGTCGACGAGGGGCTGTGAATCACCCTACCGCGTCAGCCGCCCGACGACCCACGTGCCGAGCGCCCAGCCGAGGCCGGTGAAGAACCCGACGCAGGCCCACGTGACACACCCCATGACGCTGATTGCTGTTGGCATGCTCTCTCCTGTTCACTGTGCTAGGATTTCGCCCGTGATCTGCATGCGTTGCGACAAGGAAGGCGGCCTGCTCTACCGCGGCCTCTGCCGCTCCTGTGCTCCAGCCCTCCATGATTCGTACAAGCACGAAGCGCAGACATGGGAGCGACTGTTCGCGGACTTCACCGCGGCGACTGGGCTGGACCATTTCACGAACTGGACCGCATTCGAGGAATGGCTCGACGCCGCAGTCTCGAATCCCCCAGAGCGCGTGCCGGTAGACGGGAGCCACGTGCCAATGTATCTCCCTGACGGCTACGGAACGACCACGAAACCTCAGTAGTCGTCCGACGTCGCGTACCACCCGCCCGGCGTCAGCACGCCGCGGTCCCAGCTCACGCGGGCGTAGGGTCGTCCGCATACTCGTCGAGGATGGCGCCCAGCATCACGATGACCTCCTCGATCTGCGGGAGCTCCTTGATGCGCCACCAGCCGAAGGTCTGCCCGATGCGCGCGGCCGTCATCGCCAGTCGCACGACCGCCCGGATTCTGTCGAGATTGCGTTCTGCCATTGTGAGTCTCCCTGTCGCTATTTCCCGGTGAACGTGCGCTCGCCGAAACACCCTTCGGCCGTCTGCCCAGCGGCCTTCCGTCGATCGAAGCAGTCCTGAATCATGATGTTCTTGATGTCCCGCAGGATCATCGAGCTTTCACTGGTGTCGTTGACGTGCAGCCGCATCACTTCGTCCACGGTGGTGATGCGCGGTTCGATCTTCGTCACCGCCTTGTCGATGTTGTCGATCTTCGGTGTCACGGTGAAGATCAGCCAGTAGAGCAGCACTGAGGCGACCGCGACGCCGAAGCCGAACTTCGCGATCAGCTGCGCCCACCAGGGCGCGTGCCGCATGCTGCCGCTGAACGTCTCGTCGGTGGAGGTCGCTGATCGATGGTTCGTCATGGGTCACCTACGGGTCCCGCGAGTAGATCGTCCACGGCGCTCGCCGTCACCGTGACGACCAACGCGTCTAAGATCGCCGCCATAGATCAGGCCAACTCGATCGTGAGCACGCCCTGCCCCGCGAGGCCGGACTCGAAGTTGTTGTCGACGTCGAACCCGGCACCGCCCCCGCCGCCGCCAGCGTAGATGCCGCCGTGCAGCACCCCGCCACCCGCGCCACCGCCGCCGCCGCTCTCGCTCGCGCTGTCGAGCACCAGCACGCCACCGTCCAGCAAGTCGCCGCCGTTGCCCCAGATCGCCGAGCCGGGGCCAGACGGAGACGGGCCCGCGCCATCACCGGTCGGCCCGAGCCCGCCCGCACCACCCGTCTGGTCGGTGCCGTCTCCGCCGTCGCCGCCGTTGAATTGATTGCTGATGGTCGCCTTCCCGCCGCCCGCACCACCGCCACCCGTGACACCGGACGCCCCGGGTAGGCCGTCATCGTTCGCCTGGCCCAGCCCGCCCGCCTCGCCGTCCACGCCGCCAGCGCCCACGTCCGCGGTCAGCGTCAGCAGGAGCAGGATGCTCGAGCCTGGCTCGCGGAAGTAGGTGGCGCCAGGAATAGAGAAGGTGATGTAGAACACCGAGTTCGATGCCGGGTTGACCGACCAGGCCGCGTGGACGGTCGCCACCTTCGTCGCCCCGACGTAGTCGGTAATGACACGGGTCTGCCCGACTCCAGTGCCCGCGGTGATGACGATGATCTGGTGGTTGTAGAAGTCGTCCACCGCCGACGCGCCCACATCGAGCGTGATGGTGGACGCCCCACCCGCCTGCGCCGTGCCCGTGTGCGAGATGGTCGGACTGCCAATGATGTCGCCCACCCGGCACTCGTAGGCGAACTGCGTGAGCGGCACCACGACACCGGTGAGGTTGGACGCCCCGCTGCTGCCGCCGTTGCCGCCCTCGTCCGTCGCCAGGTTGGGATGCCCACCCAGTTCACCGGCCCCAACCCCCTTGACCCGGATGTCCACGCCGAACCGATTGAACGCCAGCGAGTAGGTGCCAGGCACGGTCAGCGCCAGCGGCCCGTCCTGCGACAGGTTGTGATTCCCAGACGCCCCGCCGCCCACCAGGCTGTAGGACACCGTGACATCGGTATCGTTCGGGTCTGGTGGTGGCGGTGGCGGTGGCGCCACATCGCCGGTCGTCGCCGGCGCCACACGCCACCGGCAGTGCAGCACCGAGTGCTCGTCCAACTCGAGCTCAACGGCCTGGATGACCACGTCGTGATTGACCCCGGTCGCCGTTTCCGCGACCGTGATGCGGTCACCGATCTCCCGGTTGATGGCGGCTGAGACGAGGTCGGGCGTGTGCGCGACGAACTCCACTAGCTCGATCGGAATCGGGTCAGCGAACTCCGTGGCGAAAAAGTCCGCGAACGTCTGCCCCACCGCCGAGCTCGCCTGGTAGGGCAAATCGATAATGATCGGGTTCTCGCCGTAGATTTGGTCGGTGACCGTCTCGAACGTGCGCTCCCCATCGTCGTAGATGGGCGTGCCGCGGAACCGGAAGAACGGCTGGCCGGCGCCGTTGACCAGATACACGTCCTGCGCTCCGGTGTTCTCAATCTCCACGAGCGCCGTCGAGGCGAACGGCGTGACGGTGACATCGAGGTCCGCGGTCAGGTCGGCTCCGCTGCCGTCGGCGAGCGCGTTGCCGGTGTAGTCGGTGCTGGCGACCGGCGCGATGATGTCCGCGCCACCAATGAGGGTCCGCAGATCGTCCGGGTCTTGATACGGCGCCCAGAAGGCGAGTACCTGACCGGGGAACACGGTGATAATCCCCGTCTCTTGAAACAGGACGACCGCCGCCGTGCCTACCGAGCGCGGATGGGTCGTCACCCGCACCCGCGAATAGCTCTTGTCGGTGCCGGTCACCACGACCAGCCCCTGCATCGTGTCGTCGAAGGTGAGATGCGTGACCGCTGAGGCCCGCGTCTCCCGGTTCCGAGTCGTCAGCGCCCCGTCACCCGCGCAGAACACAATCGCATTCCCAGACTGCGCCACCCGTCGGAACACTTCCGCCGCCTTGACCCCGTCGCCCAGGTCGTCGAAGGCATACGGGTAGAGGTCGGACTGGGCATCGAAGTCGGTGGACGGCGGCCGGTAACTCGGCGACATCGCCGTATAGATGGCCTCGAACAACTCCGCGTCGTACTGGCTGACTCCGAGCGCGAGTTCGCGGATGTCCGACCGGAACAGGTCGTCCATGTGGTCATAGGCCGTGACGAACACGCCCTCTTTGAGATACTGCCCAGGCGCCGGCCGGATGCGGCCGATGCGCCCGCGGAAGACGGTGACGATCGACAACTGGTTGGTGATATTGACCCGGCAGGGAATCCCGAGCGCCCAGCCATCCCGGACATCCGCATGGCGCGGCGAATACCAACCCGCCGTGCTGCCGCTGTTCCTCGCGTCGTTCCGCAGCGCGAAGGTGGCCTCACCGCTCGAGGCGACGATGTCCAGCGGCCCGTGTCCATCAATGCCGCGGCGGGTCGTGATATGGGCGACCGCTAGGAGGTCATCCGCGAGGCTCGTCCACTCCACATCCCCATCGAGGATGACCTCAACCAGCGAGGTCGGTGGCGACTCGACGAACGTCGTGCTGCCGATCAGCGTCTCGACCGCAATCTGCGCGAGGTTGGCCTGGTTGTTGACGAAGATCAGCGACTCGACCGCAATCTGGGCGAGGTTCGCTGAGATGGTGTCGAGATCCTCGAACGCCGTCTCGACCGGCAGCTGTGCCAGCCGAGCGTCGGTCACGCCGTGACCTTCATGCCGAACTCGACGATGTCAGCCGCCACCCAGGCCGCGGCGGTGTCCGGGTCCAGCTCTTGGACTTCGCAGTGATACCGACCCGTCGTCACAATCGGTGACACGTTCCCGCCGTCATAGTCGGCGCCGCCCGTGCGCGTGACCGCGCAGACCGTCTTCGCCCCGGCGTCGGTCTTGAAGACCAGCAGGTTAGTCTGCACGCCAAGCACAGACCCGCCGCCGACCGATGGCGCCGTGAACTTGTAGGTGTCCTTCGCCGTGACGGTCGCCGACCCGTTGTAGTCGGTCTGGGAGAGCGGCGTCTCGTCCACCAGTGCCCCGTGATCCGTGCCCGTCGATGGGGTCAGGCCGGCATTGGCGCCGGCCGAGACCGCATCCGTCAGCGGCAGCGCACAGTTGATGCGCCAGTTGCCGTCGAGGAAGTCGTTGTTGACGGACCCCTGCCCGTCACAGATGACGAGGTCGGAGAAGTAACTGGCATTCTGCCCGCCGACCTGGAAGTCGTCCCAGACGCCAGACGCCCCACCATTGCGCGTGTCCGCGCCCGTGCCCGAGAGCACGCTGACCCCGTCCACCAGTACTTCATACGTGCCAGCCGAATCGTGGATCACGCCCTTGAACTGGATGGCGTACCACGCCTGGAGCTCCAGTTGAAACGTGCTCGTGCCGAGGACGGTCGCGTCCCGCTGGACGCGCAGATGCCGCGTGCTGTCGATCGCCAGCGTGAGATGGACCGTCGCCGACTCCCGGCACCGGACCAGGCCGAAGGCCGAGAACCCGCCCGACAGATTGAAGTAGCAGTACTCGTTGTAGATGAACGTGGACCCGCGGCTCCCGTAGGTCTTCGACGTGTAGCCACAGCCCGCCGTGCCGGCTGAGAAGTTCCGCCGCAGCGAATGACTGGCTCCAGGCCGCACGATGCTGGTGGACAGCGCGTTCCCGGTCAGGTCGCCGCTGTTGTCGTACTTCTTCGTCACGTCGGCGATGGTCGTGCCGTAGTGCGAATAGGAATCCATGTGGACGAGGCTCATGCTCTCACTCCCGCCAGAATCAGCGCATCGCGCAGGGCTCGGGCGTGCATCAAGGGCGACTCCGACAGATACCGCTCGAACCGCTGGTCCCGGCGCTCGAGTTCCGCCCGCAACCCGGCCACCTCCGAGCGCAGGACGCTGTCGCCGCCGCGGGCGACTTTCCGCAGCGTCGAATCCTTCAGGACATGCTCCGGCTCGTTCGCATCCCCCACAACCGCGAGATGGGGCGTCGTCAGGTTGAAGGCTTCGTTCCCGTAGGTCGGGATGCCGTTGATGCTCCCGGTCGGCCGGCGCATGTCTGGCGCTGGCCCCTGAGCGAACACGTTCATATAGGACTGGATCTGCGACCCGGTGCGGTTCAGCGTGTCGAAGTCTCGGGCGTTGTTGAAGTCGCGCCAGAGCCGCAGCCCATCACTGTTGTTGTTGCCGGTGCCGAAGATGCCGAGCGCCTGCTGAATCTGGTAGCCACCATTCGGGCCGAACTGCTCGAGCCACGCTCGACGAGCGGCCGCGACCTGGGCGGCGTTCGCGTTCTGCCCAAGCTGCGCCCCGAACAGCCCCGCAGCCGCGCCGACACCGGCCCCGATCGCGATGCCGTAGACGCCGCCGCCCATGCCAGCCAGTGCCCCGGCCGACGCCCCAGCGATGACGCCCTGCGTGCGCGAGCCCGTGGAGTAGCCCGCCGAGAACCCCGCGATGCCACCCACGACCGCCCCGGAGCCATACCGCGCCCACGGTCCCACCGCCTGGTTGTAGCCGGCGAACATGCCGCCCCCGCCGCCGGATGCCGCGGAGCGCATGCCACCTGAGCCGACCATCAGCGAGCCACCAGGGCCGCCGCCGACCATCGCGCCGCCGCCGCCCATGACCGCACCGGCCACCCCCTGCGAGGACTGGCCCATGACACCCATACCGGCGAGCCACTGCCGCACGATGCTCGAGATGTAATCCGAGATGCTGCGCTGAATCCCGCGCCAGATGTCCATCACGCCGTCGCGGAACGAGCGCACCCCGGTCAGCATGTCCGCGAAGGCATCGACGGTGTAGGTCTCCATCGAGTCCATCGCGTCTTGCCAGATGGTCGTGGCTTCCTTCGCGGTCTTCTGCACCGAGGCGATGTAGTGCTGCTGGCTCTCGAGCACCGCCGGCGCCGACCACATCCCGGCCCAGCCCGGAATGTCCACCGGCCCACTCGGCACGTCGCGGTCCTGCTGCGGGTTCAACATCTGCGGGGCCGACCACATCGCCGCCCACCCGGTCACCACGGCCCGTGTCGCGGCTTCCAGCTTCTTGGCTTCTTCGGTCGCCTTCCGCATAGCCTCGGCTTGATCGTCCGTAGCCTTCGCGGCCAGCCGCTGCTGCTCCTGGTAGATTTTTAGCGCCCCTTCGACCTTGAAGAACTCTTCCTCGAGTTCCTGCGCTGACTTCGCGCCGAGCTCCAGCGCGGCGTTGAGCTCGTCCCGCTGCGCCTTCGTCAGTGACTGCGCCTCGAGCGTGGCGGCGTTCAACTGCTCGGCGTAGGACTGCATCGCTGCGGCTGATTCGACCCCGACCGCCTTGATGCCTTCCCCGACCGCCCGCGCCCGGCTCGCAATCGACTCGAACGACTGCGCCAGCGCCATCGCCGGCCGCTCCACGCCGAGCAGAATCTTCCCGAGCAGGTTGATGCCGCCGGATTGCAGCGCCTTCCCGAACCGCACCGTGGCATCGGTGGCGTCGTCGATCGCCTTGACCTGAGCGGCACCCGCAATCGTCGCCCCGTCTGCAATCTCATCCCAGCCATCCGCGACCACCGCGGCAATCTGCCCGAACGACTTCCCGAACAGCAGCACCCCGAGCCGGTTCCGCTCCGTGCTGTCCTCGACCTGGCCGAGCGCCTGCGCGATGCGGGTGAACTGCTGGTCTGGGGTCAGCCGGGACAACTCCTCGAGCGACAACCCGAGCGCATCCACCGCCGTCTTGACCGACTTCCCGCCGCCCGCGAGGTTGACCCCGAGCTTGAACGAGGCGTTGGTGAAGTCCTCCAGCGTGCCGCCCGCCTGTTCTGCCGCGAAGGACATCTGCTGCAGCGTGTCCGTGGTCAGGCCGGTCTTCTGGCTGGCGTCCGTCAGCGCCCCGGCCGTCGTCACGAGGGATGAGGCGAAGTTGCTGAGGGCCGAGACGCCGCGGGTCGCGAAGGCGCCCAGCGTGAAGCCCGCCGCCACCTGGCCGAGCGTGCCGCTGAACGACGCGGCCACCCGCTGCGTCAGCGTCATCTGCTGCTCGACCTTCCGTGTCGCGTCGGCCATCGCGACCAGCGACGCCGGCGCCTGCTGCCCGAGCGCCTTGTACTTCGCCAGTGCCTCGGTCAGCATGACGTTCAGACGCTGCTGCTCCTTCGCCGTCAGCACCGTGGCGCCGCCCATCTGCTCGATCGCCCGCACCGCGAGGTTGGCATCCTGCACGATGCGGCGGCCCGAGAACGAGTCGCCCATCCGCGTCAGGGCTTTCTCGACTCGGGTACCGCCGGTCTCCAGCCCCTTCAACTTGACGGTTGCCCGGTCAACCGCCGCCTGGAAGGTGGTGAAGTCTGCGAGGAAGGTCGCGGTAACAGCCATCAGTCTGGTGTCTGTGCGTCGTTCAGATACTCGATCAGGTCAGCGTGTTCACGCTCGGTGAGCGCCCGCACATCCGCGAGCGTCCACCCGGTCATCACGCGGCAGATGGCGAGGTCGCTGCGGAAGGCCCTTTGCCACGCGCTCTTTTTTTTTCGTCCTTGTCCTCCGCATCCATCGCGAGGATGTGCTGCTCGATCGCCGCGTCAATCTCATCAAAGGTCGCCGAGTTCAGCGCCCGCAACGCCGCCAGGCGCTTCTGGTCGGTGTCGATTACCACCACCTTGTCGTCTGGCCCGACGAAGCTCCAGTCCACCAGATACGCGGCAATCTGCGCGACCCCGAGCATCGAGACATTCGGCCGGAACGACCCGTCCGGTGTCACCGTCCCAGAGGCGACTTGCATCGCGTCCCGCTTCTCCCCGACCGTCAGCCGCTGCTTGACCTCGATCCAGTCACCGTCCGACAGCGGCAACCGAGTCACGCTCGGCTGCACGAACCGACACCGCCCCATGATGTGCTCCAGTCTCTGTGCCCAGTACCGCACAGGTCATTCGTCCGTTGTCCTCGAAGACCACGTCCCGTAGTGGCCAGACCCACGCGCCCGTGTGCGCGGTCGTTGGAATCACGAGTGTCAGGGGACGCTGCTCGGCGCCGAAGGCATCGATGATGGTGACGCCTTCGGCCTTCAGTGTGCCGCCCGCTCCGGTGCGGTCTGACACCCACGGGCCGAGGCGTGCCACCAGGCGATACCCCCAGCGGATCTCCGCGCTCGGCCCTGTCACGCGCATGCCTTGACCGCCTCAGCCTAGATGGCGACCCGGCCCCACGCGCCGTTCGCGACGAAGTTGCCAGAGATCGACACCGCGCCGTTGACCGGAGCACTCATGTTGCCGGCCAACCAGGCCGGGCCGTAGTGGTAGGAGCCGGTGGCGTCTGACGACGGATAGAGATACAGCTTGCAGCCGTCGGCAGAATCCGTCGCCGCGAAGAACTTCGTGTCCGTGTCGTCCCAGAAGCCGCTGATCGTGCCCGTGATGTCCGGCAGACCCTGCACGTAGGTCTTGTTCGTATCACCGAACGAGGTGACTTCGACCTTGTCGGTGTCGCGGTTCAGTGTCCATTCGGCCATCCGAACCAGGCTCGCGCCACCGCTGCCGGTGGTGCTCAGGTAGACGACGGCTTTCTTGGCATGGTAACGAGACATGTGTCACTCCCAGCGGCAGCGTCAGGCTGCCCGTGGCTGCTGAAGCAGCCGCTCGAGGTCTCCCAGGACTGAGGCCGCGCGCGCGACCCACGACATCTCGGCGACTCGCGCCGGTAACTGCGCCCCGATGGCGGCTCGAGCCTCGGCTTGTGGGAGCCAGTCTCGGATCAGATCAGAGGCTTCCTGCGGCGTCCCGAACGTCGGCACCAGGTCGCCGAAGACCTCCTCCACTTCCGGTCGAAATGCCGACAGGTGGAACACGCCGCAGGCGGCCAACTCGTACGCGCGAGGGCTCAGCGAATCGCCAGCCACGGCCACCTGGCCGCCGCGCCCAGCCCAGCCCGTGCGCGTGCGATACAGATTGAGCCCGACCTTGGCGCGACGGTACAGCGACGCGGTCGTCTGGTTCGCGATGTTGCCGTCACGCACGCAGGCCATCACTGCTGGCTTCAGCCCGAGGCCCTTCCACGTCCCGTACAACCCGAGGTCGATACCGGACCAGTCAATGCTGTTGAACCACGTGACCCGCTCGGGAAAGCCGCTGCCGACGAAGACCACGTCGTGCGCGGGCACGTCCACGATCGGGGCATCCGGCCGGTGGAGCAATGGATGCCACCCGTGCCGGAGATACCCGCTGTTCGGCTGCACCTCTTGAAAGGCCGGCACCGAACTGCGCTCGGGCGTCCAACAGCCATCGATCTGCGCCGCGAAGGCGAGCTCCTGCTCTTGGTCGTAGGGCGTCTCGGTGAACAGGCAGACCACTCTCAATCCGGTGCGCTTCATCAAAGTCACGACGTCCGGATGGAGCAGCATGCCGCTCACGATCAGGACAACATCGACCTGCTGCCGGTGTGCCATCTCCCACGCGCCGATGCCGGCGTGGTACACGACATCCACCTTCGTGGGCTTCTGAAGGGGCTCGAGGCCAGCCTTTTTGCGATCACGATTCTTCTGCCGCCAGAGCGTATAGACCCACTTGTGGGACGCTTCGAACCGCTCGTCGAGCCGATACGGAATCACATCCGCGCCGTGGTGCAGCAACCCGTAGCGAAGCCCCTCGTAGACATCGTGAGTCGACCACGATGCGCCTGGATGCACCAGCAAGACGCGCAGCGGCCGACTCATACGAACGCCCCATGCGGCACGGGCGACGCGAGCGCGGCCATCGTCGTGTTGACCTGATGGAGCCGGCACATCGTGCGGCACTCGCGGAAGTCGGTCCACTGGCTCGGATGCCGGGCCCAGGCAGCTGAGAACGACTCCTTCGACAAGTCGCCGAGGCACGAGTCCGCGAACCCGCGCCGCTGCGGGCAGAGCCACATGCGTCCGTCCGGCGTCACCGTCGTGGACAACTGGATGCCGCGGCAGGCGTCGTACGAACGCCCGGTCCAGTCCCTGTACTGACGGAAGCGGTCCACGTCGAGAATCACGTCGCGTTCGCGACTCCAACTTTGGAGGCTCGTGTCCGCGTCGAACAGCCACTGCGTGTCGCCAGGGCCGAGTGTTGAATCGGCGCCCACCTGAATCGACGGCCGGAAGGTCGTGTAGGTCGCGCCGAGCTCGCGGGCCAGAGCCAGCATGCGGTTCATGCGCTTCCAGTTGGCCGCGTGAATCAGGAACGATGCGCCGACCACCGCTCGACCACCGACGGTCGCCCGCACGCCGGCGCACGCCTGGGCGAAGGCGTCAGGGCTCACCCGCTTCTCGACTGCGTAGGACTCGGCGTCCGGGGCATCCAGCGAGAACACGACGAAGTCCGCCCGGTGGCGCAGGCGCTCGCCCATCTCTGCCGTGATCCGACCTCCGTAGGTGTAGACCCCTTGCGAGAGACCAGCCCAGGCGGCGTTGTCCATGAGGTCGAGCCAGTCCGGATGCAGCGACGGGTCGCCGCCCCCGCTCCAGACGATGCCCTTCACGCCTGCGTCCGCCATCTCGTGCAGGGCTCGTCGCACCACCGCAGAGTCCGCCAGGTCCCCCGTCGCGTGGAAGGCCATCGGCAGGCGTCGCTCCAGCGTGGCCCAGGGCCCACGGCTGTGCGTGTGCGCGAAGTGGCAATCGACGCACCCGAGGCCGCAGCGGTTCGACAAGTCCCACTCCACCGTCACCGGCGCGGGCTTCTGCCCTCGGCGCCAGTCCACGATGCGGTCCATGTGCGCCTGCACCTTGGCGACCGGATCGATCCAGCTCATGCCGCCACCTCGGGCCGGCCACGACTGACCGCTCCACGCAGCAGGAGCACCTGGTGGTGCTCCACCCACGCGCCAGACTGCTCGAGCGCCGCGGCGAAGTCGAAGTCCCCCTCGTAGCGTCGACCGTAGCGATGGCAGTGCGCCTGCCACCAGGCCCGCTGGACGAGCATGTTGCCGAGGTCGATCGCCCCGCACGTCGGCGGCCACGTTCCCTGAATTAGCCCGCCAGCTTTCTCGACCGTGGCCAGCACCAGCGGAGGCCGGCGGGGACCGAGCGCGGCCATGAGCGCTTCGACCGCATCGTCCGCCGCGAGCACGTCGTCGTCCGCGAGCACGTGCACATACTCGCCATGCACGGCGTCCCGGTAGAGCGCCATCGAGGCGAACATGCCGTCGATGCCGCGACCCACGTAATCCGGAAGAACGAGATGCTCGATCGCCTCGACCGCCGTCTGCGCCTGGACGCTCGCCATGCACCGCGCCAGCGCCGCCGGCCGCCGATACGTCGGCGTCAGAAACGTGATGAATGGACTACTCAAGGCGGAACCCCAGCCCGACGAGGAGCGCTTTCAGCCGCTCGAACATCACCAACCGATGCCGCTGCGCCGCCGGCACCAAGATGCCCGCACCATTCGCCGCCTTCGGCATCTGCCCGCGGTTCGCCCCGTTGAACGATCGCGGTCCGGTGCCGAACTCGTACAGGTGAGAATGCGGCGCGGTGCTCTGAACGATGCCGACGAGCAGATCGCTCGACGGATACGTCGTCCGCACCCGAGCCCGCAACGTGCCAGTATAGGCCGAACGCACATCGGCGGCCGTGCTTTCGGTGGCGTCGCGAATGATTGCCATCCCGTCGTCCCGCACGTTCTGCGGGGCCTTCGCGAGCGCCTCCACGAGCTCGCGCAGCCCGCTCCACTGCACCCGGGCACTCATGGCGTCAGCACCTCTTCACAGAGCAGCACCTGGCGGTCGGTCCCGAGCCGCACCTGTTGAATCCCACGCACGAACAGCTGCCGCCCATCCTCGGTGGTCAAGACCGTGTTCAGCGTGATCTGCGGGTGATACCGCAACCCCACGCGATGCGTGATCTGCCGCTCCCCGAATGAGGTCGGCGCCTCAGGCTCCACCGAGACCCACACACCGCTCGGGCTGAAGTCGGTCGGGGTGTTGTCGACGATCTCGGACAGCGTCACCCAGATGTTGTCGAAGCCAGGATTCGATCCCATTCAGCAGCTCCACGCCGGCGGCTTACAGGTTCGAATCCACGGCGCCCAACAGCTCTGGGCCGCGGCTCGAGCGGCCTTGGCGTCAGCGGTGCTGCCGGCGCGGTCCATGTCCTGCGCCGTCACGTAGAGCTTCATCCCCAGCCTCACCACTTCCGGGATCGCGGCCTGGCTCGACCACCCGGCGATGTAGGTGATCACTACGCGGAACAGCCGATCCGACTGGAGCGCTGGCCAGGCCTGATTCGGCGCGCGCGAGAGTTCGCCTGGCTCGCTGGTCGTATCGACGACGTAGGCGCTGCTCGCCAACGTGGTGAGCGTCCCGGCCGCGTTGTAGTACTGGACGCTCGCGCTCTGGAGCGGACTCGCCATCGGGAGCGCGACGCGCTCCGGCCAGTCCGACAGCTGCAGCTTCCACGTTTGCGTCGTGGCCGCCCGCTGGGTGTACTGTTCGAACTCGTGCCTGGCAGCCGAAATCCAGGCATACATCAGACGGTCTTCGCGGGCATGCGTGCTGCGCGCCTGCAGCTTCGCCTCGTCGACGCCAAGCGGCTCGATCGCCGGCCCTGTGACGAGCGCCCACTCCCACCTCACGCCGGCCGCCTCCGCTGTTCCTTGGTCTCGAACGGGGCCACCGGTTTGGTTTCCGGCGCGCGGATCACGCGCGGATGCTCCGCGGCGCCCGTCGCAATCAGCGCGTGCGCCACGGGGTCCGGGACGTCGTAGACGGCCCCCACCGTCAACACCCGCTCCACGCCGGCATCCTGCCACCGCCGCTCGAGTCGCATCACGATCCGCATTACGCAGCCGCCTCCTGGCGGGCCGTCACGGCCTTGGCGACGCGCTCGAGCGCCGCCGGCCTCGCGGACAGCAGGTCCGCCCGCATCTGCACGCCTCGCGTCACCCAGGTGTCTCCAGACACGCACGCGGGCAACTGGGCCGCCGCCGCTCGCCGACCGGCGTCATCGGCCAACCACTGCCGGATGGCCGCCTCGCACTCCGCGGGCGTGGACACCGTCGGCACGAGGGCGCCGAAGGTCTCCGTGACCTCGGCGCGCGCCTGGCTGACATGGAAACACCCGCAGGCGGCGAGCTCGTAGCCGCGCGGGTTCATGGATTCGGCATGCGCGATCCGTGGCGCCTTGCGGGCCCACCCGATCGACTGCCGATAGAGGTTCAGGCCGACCTTGGCGCGGCGGTAGAGTGCCGCGGCGCGGGCGTTGTCGACGATGCCGCCACGCACATGCGCCCGAAGGCTCGACCGGCTGCCGAGCCGCTGCCAGTTGCCGTACAGGCCGAGGTCGATACCGTCCCAGTTGATCCCGGACAACCACTCTGCGCGCTCGTCGAAGCACGACCCGACGAAGACCACGTCGTGCGCGGGCACGTCCGCGTCGTCGCCGGCTGCCCGGTGCACGTCTGGCCTGACGGCGTGCTTCAGATAGACCGCGCGCGTCACCTGGGCGAAGGCCGGCACCGAACTGCGCTCGGTCGTCCACGCCAGGTCCGTGCTGGCCGCCCACTCCAGCTCGCGCGCCTGGTCATAGGGGGATTCGGTCATGATGACCGCCACGCAGAGCCCGGCGCGCCGCAGGACGTCGACGAACGCCTTGGGCACGAACATCGCGCTCACGATGACCACCCAGTCCACCTGGTGGGCGACCGCCCTCGTGAGCACGTCGCCGAGCGCGTGGAGGTGAATCTCCTGCGCGCCAGGCTTCGCCGCCGTTGCGTCAGCCCGCTTCGTCTGCTTGTAGACCCACCCGAGATACGCCGCCGAGGACGCCAGGCGGTGCTCGTAGGCATACCGACCCACGTCGACGCCAGCACCGCGCAACCCCTCCACGACGCCGTTTTCGACGTCCTTGGTGGACCACGCGGCGCCAGCGCCGAGTACCAACACTTTCACGCCTGGGCTCCTACGACGCCCCGTGCGTGATCGGTTCGTGCGCCGCCAGGCCGAGATGCGCGGTCACCGACAGCAGCGCCACGCCCGTGTTGCCAGAGGCCGTGACGTACAGCCGGACGTACCGCTTGTTCCCGATGTACCCGATCGACCGCACCTCGTTGTCGTCGTCGAACTGGAAGCTCGCCGCCGTCTCGGGCGCGGTGCCGCGCGTCTGCGACACCATGTCCGCATCCGCCACGTCGTTGGCGCTGGAGAAGTTCGAGTTGTCCGACTCCTGCAGCAGCGCTGCGAACGTCGCGTTGGCGTCAGCGAGGTCGCCCGTGGCCATCGCGAAGTAGCAGGAGTCGTACCCCTGCAGGTCGATGATCTCGGAGATCCAGACGTTGTCCGCGCTGTAGTAGTACGGGCTGTGCGCCCGCTTGATCTGCACTCTCGAAAGGGAATCTCGCATGTCAGTACTCCTCGGTTATCTCGTGAGACGCACCCCTACGAGCCGAACTTCAGGAACTTCAGCGACTCGAAGTTCACGACGTCGCCACCCACGCGCGCCCGGGTGTAGAACTTGACGTACGGCTTGGCGGTGTAGGGATCCACCAGCACGGTGATGCCGAGGCGATCCACGATGGTGTACGTTTCCATCATGTCGCCGAAGGCGACAGCGAGCGCATCCGTGGTCGAATACGTCGCCATGTCCTGCAGTTTCCGAATCGGATAGCCGAGCAGCGTGTCCGGCATCCCCGCCACGAACGACGGGATGAACACGTACTTGCCGGCCGCGGACGCATCGGTCAGCTGCCGGGTCTTCCCGAGCGTGGTCCGATTCATGTAGAACGCCCCGTTGGTCACGTAGACGTCCTTCATCGCATGAATCAGGTCGAGGAGCTTGTTCACGCCGGCCGGGTCGGTGCCGAACGAGCCGTTCGAGGCTGTCGCGATGTGCTCGAACACCCCCCACGCGCGCGACGCGTCCGCCGTGGCCGCCGTGGAGTAGCTGGCGAACCCGCGCGGCTTGCCCACGCCCGTGCCCGTCACGAACGCGGTGTTCGACGTCCGCCCGATCTTGTCGGACGCCTTCCGGCCGTGCCACGCGGCGACGTCCACGTTCGCGTCCTCGAGCAGTTTCTGGGACGCGCGCGGCTCCGCGTAGATCTCGTGGACCGGGATGCGGTACGGCGCCGGCACCTGGGCGGTGTTCGACTCCGATCGCGTCCCGAGCTCCGACACCCACCCGCACGCGGCCTCGTCCAGGTCGGCCATGCCTTCGAGGGCGTCGGTGCCGATCGTCTGCTGGCCGGCGTACTGCCGCATCGGCGACGTCTCGAAGATGCGCTCCACGATGCGCCCCGTCCGATCGGGCGTCACCAGGTAGCCGCCCTCCGTCTCGGTGCCCACCGACAGCGCCCTCGTCTCGGCGTCCGTCAGCCCACGATCCCCGCGGCGCAGGTAGACGTCGAGCGCCGCCTTGTAGGCGGCGTACTGCTCGGACGTCACGTCCGCCGGGACCGTTCGGCCGGCCGCGGCCGCGACCGCGCGGATGGAGCGATTGAACGTCTTGAGCTCCGCCGCGCGCGCCTCCTCGCTCTTCGGATCCACCGAGGAGAGCTCGAGCTTGCCGACCTTGGCCTGCACGGCCATGAAGGCCTCGTTGATGGCGGACTGGTCCTCGATCGCCTTGTTCAGCTTCTCGAGCTTCTGGGTGACGAGGGGGTCGACCGCGCGACCAGCCTCCAGCGCCTTGATGCGCTGATCGTTGGTCTGCTTGAATTCCTCGAACAGTCGGTTGCTGGCGTCGATCGCCGTCTTGACTTCAGCCAGAGTGGGAGCGTCCATGTGCCTGATCTCCTGTCCAGATCGCTCCTCGGCGGGTCACCGCCTGGAGCAGTTCCGAGCAGGCTTCGTCGGCTGGCATGGATCCCCCACGCTTCAACTGTCGATAGCCCTTCGCGATGATGACTTCTGCCTGTCGAGCGCTGAGCCCAGCATCCCGCTGGAGCCACCGCTCGAATTCCCGTTCGGACGGCAGCTCGCCGTCCGTCTTCACACCGGTCACCCGTGCCGGATCATTGGCCGGGAACGTCACCAGGGAGACCTCGAAGAGCTGGATCTCCGTGAGCGTTCGCACCTGGGTCTCGTCGTCGAACTTGAACTTCTTGGTGCGGAATCCGATCGACAAGCCGTCGAGTTCGCCCTCTTTCACCGCGGCGTACGTCGCCTTCGCTCGGTCGGTGTCGAGGTCGAAGATCCGCCCGCGCATGTACAGCCCGTGGTCGTCCTCGCGCATCTCTTCCCACTTGCCGATCGGCACCATGTCGTCGGCGTTGCTGGAGAAGAAGCCGCCGCCGCCGTGCTGCAGGAGCATCTTCGGGAGCTTCCCCTGCGCTTTCCAGTCCTTCAGCGTCTGCTTGAAGGCGCCCTTGACGATGGTCTCGTTGTAGGCGTCGACGGTGTTGAAGACGGAGCCATAGCCTTCGACGGCGCCGGCGGGCGCGCCCTGGGCCAGGGCCTTGACCTCGAACGGGACGACCACTCGGTCTCTCATGCCTGTGCCCCACCGTTCCCCTGTTGCGGCACGTACCCGAGCGGGGCCAGATTCACCGGCTGCAGGTAGATGTCGCCGTTCTCGATCGGGTTCCGATCGAGCATCGCCAGAATGTCATTCGCCGAGTAGACGCCCATCTGCCGATACATCCAGAACGATTCCGCCTGGCTCTTCGCATCGCCGCGGAGCATGCCCGAGACGTTGAACTTGACCGCGTACTTGCCTGGCACCGCAATCAGGTCTCGATTCAGGCGCTGCTCCCAGACGGTGATCGAGGGGCGCAGCGTGAACACCAGCAAGCCGATCTGTTGCTGCTCAATTCCGGTGCCCCACGTGGTCACCTTCTCGTTCAGGCCCATCATGTGCGGCGGCACCATCAGCGCGGCCGCAACCTCCGATCGCAAGTCCTGCTTCGTCTGGAGGAACTGCCCATCTTCCGGGTTCAGAGAGAGCTGCTGCATGTCCATGCCCTCTTCCAGCACGGCCACGCGTCGCCGGTCTTTGCCTCGCCCGTAGATCTGCTCCCAGGAATCTTCGATGTTTTTCACCGCCTTCGACCCGGGCCCGCCGAGCGCCTTCGGATGCTTCAAGACGACGCTCGGAGTCGCATCGCGTGACCAGAGGCTGTTCGCCTGCTCTTGGAGCGCGAGTGACCCACCGATCGTCTCGCGGAGGTCGGTCATGAAGGCCCGACCCGTGCGGCCGTTGGTGCTCATGTTTTTCACGTGAAACACTTCGGCGGCCGGCAGCGGCACGCGCTGACCGTTCTTCTTGGTCAGCGTGTATTCAGTCTGGCCGCCGAAGACGTCAGGCTCCTTGACCTCCACCTGGTCCGGATGCATCGGGATCAACTCCGTCGTGCGCATCCGCGCGGACCCGTCGTCGTTCCGGCCCTCCACCACGAGGTTCTTCCACGCGTAGCAGTTCCCGCGCAGCACCCGGTGAGACTCGAGCATGCCGAACAACTCGCTCTGGGTCTGAAAACTATTCGGTTGAGAAAGAACCCGTGCGACCGGATGGTCCGGCCGCGGCCGCCGCGACCGCCCGTCCGGCAAGTACTCGATCACGTCGACCGGGAGCGTCGACAGCAGCGTGCTGCGAATCTGCAACCCGGTCCAGACCGCCGCCACATTCAGCGCGGTCGTCTCGTTGACGGAGACACCGGCTACCGTGGACGCGCCACGGAGCAGGTACTGGAGCAGGTCGTGCGACGAGCCGATCGCCGACCGTCGCTCGAACAGCACCGCGAAGGGGTTTCTCACCGGCCCTCACGGCGCGCAAGCAACCCGCCCACGGCAAACAGCACGACGCCCCCAGCCATCAACGCGAACCCCGCCCCGGCGACCATCCAGAGCCCGGCCAAGGCTGCCGCAAAGCCGGACACGGATAGCGCCAGGGACAGGGCCAATCGTGAGTAAGCGTGCGGCAACTCATGCTCGGACGGCTACTGGACAACTTTGGACATCCGACAGCATGGCCGCCGCCAGGTCGATGCGCCACTGGCCACCCACCCGAACCGCCCCGGGCTGTTGCCCAGCCCAGATCCGCCGGTAGATGGTCTTTTCGCAGTACCGGGTGAGCGCCGCGTACTCGGCCACGGTGAGGAGCTCGTCTCGCCGCGCCCGAATGGCGTCCTCGCGAGTCATGCGCTGGCCAATCCCCTCGTTACGTACACCGATTCAGGCTCCATCGGCACGCGCAATGCGAGGGCCTCCCCGATCGTGCCGGCGATGACCGGATCGATCCGACCACGGCTCCTCCCCTTCGCGAACAGGAGGTTGTCCTTGCTGTCTGACTGCCCGACCGTGTTCGAGGCCGCCCAGGCCGTCGCCGGGCACCCGTTCGCGTCGATCTCGCCGGCCAGGACATCCGCCTGGACGCGGAGACACGCGCTCGACATGCCGGCGTACGTCTGGGGCACTTCGACGACCTGGGTCTCCTCGAAGCCGTCCTCGTGCACGAGCTCGTCGATGAGCCGGTCGGCGTGCCACGGGTCGAACCCGATGCGCTGAATGTCGAAGCGCTCGCGGCCCCACAGGATCGCCTCCCGAACGACGCGGTGATCGATCCGGGTTCCTGGCGTCGTCGTGAGCCACCCCTGGTCGACCCAGACCTGGTAGGGCGCGCGATCGCGGTGGGCCCGGTCGGCCAGCGTGTCCGCCGGCGTCCAGCTCTTGACCAGCCACCGCCAGCGCGGCACTCCGACCGTCGGGGGGAAGACAAACGTCGCCGAGCAGAGGTCGATCTTCGACGCCAGGTCGATCCCGACGAAGCAGGGCTCGTGCTCGAGCGCCGCGATCCACGCCTCGCGGTCGCCCACCGTCTGGCCTTTCCGCCACCCGTCGACCGAGAGGCACGGCACCGTCGCGTTGACCCAGAGGTTCAACCGCTTCTGTTTGAACTCGGCCGCCGCGCTCGGCATCTTCTGCGCCTTGGCCGCCAGCTTCCGCAGGTCGTCCGGATTCACCGAGATGCCCCAGTGCGGATTGGCCTTGATCCAGGTCGATTCCGCCCAGGGGTCATCGTCGGGGTCGGCTGACGCGATGAACGCAAAGAAACTCAGCGTCGACGGGTCGTCCTCGAGCACACCGTCGAGAATCCGGCAGGCGTAGTCGTGCTGGTCGCCGCAGACCGAGACCGGGTCGTCGCCGGCCGTGGTGATCTGGAAGTTCAGCGGGTTCACACGCGCGCCGGTCGCGCTCTCCATGACATCGAGCAGTCCCCGGTTCTTGAAGGCGTGCAGCTCGTCGACGCCGATGAAGTGCGGGTTCAACCCGTCGGTCGTGTCCGAATCGGCGCCGAGCGGCTCGAGCTTCGACTCGGTCGCTTCCCGGTGCATGTTCGCCGCGTTGATGCGAATGCGAGAGGAGAGCCCGCTAGCCTTCACCATCCGCTTGGCGGCGTCGAAGGCGATCCGGGCCTGCTTCTCCTTGGTCGCGATGCAGTACCCTTCCGCCCCCTGCTCGCCCTCGAAGAAGGTCGCATAGACCGACACGAGCGCCTCTTCGAAGCTCTTGCCTTGCTTCCTGGGGAGCTCGTTGTAGGAGGTCGTGAATCGACGAAGCCATGTCTCCACGTGACGCCAGCCAAAGAGGCTCCCGAGCCGGAAGATCTGATTCGGCGTCGGCTCGAAGTGCTGCCCGGCGAACTGCCGGCCCTTGTAGTGCTTCATCAGGCGGGCGAAGTCCAGGAAGCGCGTGGCCTGGGCCCAGACGAACCGATACGGGAAACCAGGCGTCTCGGCGCGCTCGAGGTCCGCCAGGTGGCGCGCGCAGGCGAGCCGGTGGTACTTTCCGGCGGGCACCGACCCGGCGACCACCTCCCGCGCGTAGACCTCGACCGGATTCGTCAATTCACCGCCTCACCCGTGTCTTCGAACTTCGCGAAGGGATCCGCTGGCTGCTCCGGCGCCTCGACGACCGGCTTCCCGATCGGCGCCAGGCGGAACTTCAACATCCCGGACTCCACGCGCTGGTACCAACCCCGGTGATCCGTCAGAAGCGGGTGCTTCTCCCCACCCACGCAGAACCCGTCACGCCGAATCCGGCGCATCAGGCCGTCCCGGACGACGATCGCTTCGCAGAGATCCCGAAACGCCGCAGCCGTGCCGGCGGACAACGTCCGCGCGTCGAACGCGTGCGGCGCCAAGCCTTCCCAGATCCGCCGCGCCGCCTTCGAGAGACCCCGAGGCGGCCCGAACCGCTCGATCTCCGCCAGCGCCCGCTCGGCCGGGCCCTTCCCGCGGCCGATCTTGCTCGCGTCGCCGCTCAACCAGTGCTGAAACTCGGTGTTCCGCTTCCGTCCGGCTCCGACTCGCGCGCCGCCGCTTCCCTTCCCGCCCATGATTCAAACCGCCTCACCCGCAACTACCTGCCAGATCCAGAGATAGAGCCTTTTGAATTCCCGGCCATTCAGCGAAGGCTTCCTGAACGGTTTCCGGGCCAAACGGTTTCGAGTTTCTCCTCCCCATCCCCGTCAGCGACTCCGCGCGCGCCCTCGCCGTGCCTCCTCCGCCGTCTTCACATCCGAACAGGCCTGACACAGCGGCTGCACGTTGCTCTCGTCGTCGAGTCCGCCTTCGGCCAATGGGATCACGTGATCTCGGATCGTGGCCGCGGTCGCGCGGCCTTCTCGCGCGCAGGCTCGGCACAGCGGTTCCTGGCTGAACAACCTCGCCCGCATCGCCTGGAGATGGCGCCCCCTGATACGCTGGCGCGCCTGCGGGGCCTGCCACGGTTCTCGCTGGTGCTGCGCGCAGCGCCCGGCCTTGACGACGTTCGGGCACCGCGGCGCCGCGCAGAGACGCATTGGGCTTGTTGCCACGGCTCAGCCTGCACGCTGCTGAGCGCGGCGCCGGCGGTCGCTGGCCGCTGCGCGGAGTCGATGCTTCAGACAGCGAGCGAACCGGCCGACTGACTCATGACACCCGAACGAGAGGCACAGGCCGGCCGCCCTACGCTCCGAGCGCACCATCTGCGTCCATGAGTTCCTGAGTTCCCGGTGCACTGGACAGTAGAGGCCCAGGGGGCCCATGGCGCAGCCCTCGACCAGGCAGAGACCGGCTGCTCTCCGCTCTTCCCGCACCTTCGCATCACGTCGCCTGGCGTGGGCTGGCCTCATAGAGACCCCATCAACGTGTCTGCACCAGCACCTGGATGCTGCGCTCCTTCGTCTGGGCGGGCGTCTCGCTCGTCACGATCCGGTTATCGAGCTGATACAGCGCCCCGAGCGTCCCAGCCGTGAGCCGCACCTGGGTCTTGCGATCACCCGTGAGGATGCTCGGTTCGTCCTTGGTCAGTGCGGTATCGGACGCCGGCTGCAGGGCGGTGATCGTCCAGGTGCTCGTCGCGATGGTCACGCCAGCGGCGAGATGGGTCGCGTCCCAATCGAACACGAGGACGGTGACATCGCTCGGGTCTTTCACGATCAGGGCGCCATCGTCAACGGTCAGGCTCATGTCATCACACTCGTGCCCACGTCTGGCCTCACCCGAATCGTCCCGACGTCCTGGCTCACCAAGACGATGACGTCGGGCGTTGGCGCCGTGAGATTGTTCGCGTCCTGAATGATGCCCGTGACCGTCGCCGCGCCGGCCGACGATCCGGCCCCGGCATGGGTCGAGGCTCCGACACCCGTGACCGTGCTGGTGCCCGCGGCCGCGCCGGCGCCGTCGAACTGGGCGGCCCCGACGCCGGTAACCGTCGCGCTTCCGGCACTGGACCCAGCCCCGTCGAACAGCGCCGCGCCGACGCCCGTGACCGTGGCCGTGCCCGCGCTCGAGCCCGCCCCCTGCACCGAGGTCTGCGCGGCGATGCCGCTGTAGCTGTGGGCGCTGTGCTGCCGGTCGCCAGCATCAATGACCCCGTCCGCGAGCGGCGGCGCCAGGACGAACGCCAGCAGCAAGCCGACTGAGGACGCACGCTTCGACCGGGTATCGAGGTCCATCAGCCTTCAGTGATGGTGGTGCCGGTCGTGAGCTGCGGGGTCACGCCGACGGCCATCGTCAGGTTCGGCGACACCGCGCCTTTGTAGAGCAGCACGCCCGCGCCACTCGCCGCGGTGCCGAGGCCGAAGTGTGTGATGGCGGCACCAGGCGAGGCCGTGCACGCCGGGAAGCTGGCCGTGGCCGCCAGCGTCACGCTGTCACCCGACACCGTGAAGCCAGCCCCAGACCGCGCCACCGCCACGCGGGCATACGTCGTATACCCGGTTTCGTTCGTCGTCTGGTCGCCGCCCTCACCAGGGTCGGCCGTGTGCAGCGACAGGTAGAAGCTGCCCGCCGCCGAGCTCCCGCGCAGCCCGGTCGCATCGCCCACGTTGGCGAAGTTCGTGTTGTTGAATAAAAGCAACAGCAAACCGGTTTCCCACGAGTTACTCTTACTCATTGCTTTACTCCTGAGGACAGCCCGTGGCGCGCCCCATCAACCACGCTCCATTGGAGCCACATCCATCGATCGGTTCTGAGCGCCGAGTCCTGCGGATCTACAAGACTCGCACGCTCGCGGCGCCTGTCACGTGCGAACACTGCGGCTCGCTCAGGTGGTATTCCTGCTCGACGCTGCGGCAACAGCTGAAGCGGCCGAATTTCACGGGCCAATGCAGAACATGCAGCCAGAAACAGACCCGCCTTGGTTATTACCGATGGGCAAGGCGCACGCTGATCGGACGACGATCCATCGCGAGCAGCGGATACGTCATCATTGGCCCGACTCGCGTCGATGATGCTGACTTGCCTCTGTTTCGTCTGATGCAGACGAAGGGCGCTAAAGGGGTATCCGAGCATCGGTGGGTCATGGCGAAGCACTTGGGCCGACCGCTGCGTTCTGACGAGTGCATCGACCACATGAACGGCGACAAGACCGACAACAGCCTGGAGAACCTGCGTATTTACCTGAAGGGCAAACAGCAACCAGGCTCCAGTAACGGATACGGCACCTACTACCACGAGTGGCAGATGGCCGAACGACGCATCGCGAAGTTGCAGGCTCTGCATCATGGTCCTGTCGCGAACTCGCCCCTGGTGTAAGTCGTGCCGTCATCCGACTGCGTGGCCTTGTGGTCGACCGTTGACCCGTCGTCGGCGAAGACCTTGATCGTCGTCGCGTCCTGCGTGATCTTGTTGCGCAGGAACTTGTAGGCGTAGTCGAGTTTCTGCAGCGCCGTGGCGTTCACCGCTGGCGTCCCCTGCCCAGGTTCGGCGCGCGCTGCTTCGAACATCGCCGCGAGCGCGTCGGTGACCTCACTCTGCACCTCGGCATCCCACGCCGCATTCCACGGCACCGCCGTCAGCCCAGCTCCGGCCGCTCCGACGTTGTCTCGGATGGCCTCGAGACTGTCGGTTGCCCGGTCGAACCCGGCGCCGTTGTCGGCCAACTGTCCGATGACCGAATCCGCATGCACCGTCGTCGGGAAGTCGGTATCGGCCGCGATCTTGACGAGGTGGTCCAGGTTCTGCGCCACGAGCGCATCGTTGGCCTCGGACTGGATCTGGGCCGCGGCGGTCGCGTTCCAGGTGACGTTGGAATCCGACTTCGGCACCTTGGCGAGCTCGGCGGCGGTCGCGAGCGCGGTCAGGCCGGCGCCGGCCGCCCCAATGTCATCGGTCTGGGCTTCAATCGCGGCGATGTCGGCGCTGACGCTGGCGCCGGCCGGCGTGCCGAGAATCGCCAGGACCGCATCATCCGCACTCGCCAGCGCAGTCGCCAGCTCCGCATTCGTCGGGAGATCGTCGACGCTGGCCTGAGACGCCCGCGTCGTCAGCCCGGCTCCGGCTGCGCCAACCTGCTCGGACACGTAGCGCAAGGCTTCCGCCAGCGACACGGCATTCCCGGCTGCGGCAGCCGAGGGATACGTGGGCACGCCAGCCGACCCGACCAGGGTGTTTACGATCTGCTTCACGTACTGCATGATCGTGTCGCTCGTCGTCGGGTCGCCGTCCACGGCCGCGTCCGCCAGGGCGCCAAGGACCGACGCCAGCGCCACGTTGCCGGTGATGCGGCCCAGGAAGGTATCGAGGTCGAGGCCGCCAGCGTCCGAGATTGGTAATCCACCAGCCGCATCGGCTGCGGCATTCGGCAGCGAGGTCAGCCCGAGCCGCACCGCGTCCTGCAGATCCACGTCGAGCAGATGCACGTAGCAGCCGATGACGATCATGCCGGTGACCGTGCCGCCGACCTGCACGCCGTTGGCGCCGGTCGCCACCGCCGCATCGGGCAGGTCCAACCGGTAGTACCCGTCGCCGATGTGCAGGATGCCGCCGTCCGAGTGGGCGTCGTTCAGGGCCGAGAGGGTCGCCTCGGTGATGCTCGTCTTGACCGCGCCCTCACGCCGGTACCAGAGGTCAATACCGGTCGTGTTGAAGACGACGCCCGTCTCGGGCGTCCCATCCGCCGAGTCGATGATGCGAATGACGACCGACTGGTCGGTCAGCCCCTTCTTGATGGCCCGCATGTCAGGCGCCCGTGCTCTGCGACCCCGCGATGACGCCGAGACTCACGAGCCCGCTCTCGAGCGCGTTCTGGGCGTTGGTGATGATGGTGTTCACCGACGTGATCTGCGCGCCGGACAGCTGCACCTGGCGGTAGAAGTCCAGCTGCGTCACCTCGATTGTCAGCACGCCCGTCGAGTTGTTGATCCGGAGCGTGCCCGTGATCGGCTGCATCTGCGGACTCCCGGTGGCCGTGAGCTTGATCACGCCAGTCACCAGTAGCGTGCTCGGGTCCAACGTGAACGGACCTATCACCAGGCGGTTATAGGGGACCGGCGCGCTGCCGCCGAGCACGGAGTTGATCTGGGGAGGCGTCGTCAGGGTGATCACGTTAGGCTGCCTTTCCGAGAGCGCGACCGATGATGAACTGCTGCCGCTGCCGGGCCTGCTGGGCGTGCTCGGGCCGGAATGACCGGGCGCTCATATGCTCATGGGCCAGCATCTGGCGCACGACTCCGCCACCACCACCCGCCGCGGCCTTGAAGGTCGCCACGGCCGCCGCAACGCTTCCGTCAGAGGCGGCAAAGGTGAAGGACGGATTTCTCGCGGTCGCCGTGGTTTGGATTTGATACGACGAGCCAAAGCCCACGCTGGGTGCCGTATTCGGTCCATGATGCACCAGCGTGAAACTGGCGCTGACCGCCGTCACGTCCTCGACGTTGGTCGAGGCGAACGCGACGAGGAGTTCGTTGTCTTCGGACGGCGTCACGGACCCGGTCGCGAGCGACGACACGGTGACGGCACCCGCGCCATTTTCCTGATCGAAGGGCGAGGCGAGCTTCACGCCAGAGAACCCGAAGACCGTCACGACCGGATAGATCGCAACACCACCACCAGACACCGTGAACGTATGCCCACTCCCAACGGTCGGGCTCACGGTGTAATAGATCCGCATCCTGGACCCGACGCCCCCCTGCTGTAAGGTGAGCGCCGTCCAGGAATTCGACTTGGAATCACTGATCGCCGGCGCCGTGCCACCGTACGAATGGGCACCCAGCACCAGCAGATCCACGCCGGAGGTATTAATGGCATCCGAGGTGACGATGGTGATGTCAGAATTGACCTTGAAGGTGTCCACGAGCAACGAGAACGCCATCAGCCGACCTTCTCGCCAGCGGCGAGCATCGTGTGCGGTCGAATGAAGATGTTCCCGCTAACCCACTCTGGCTTCATAAGTTGCTCGGGGCCACGACATTCGCAATGAGGGAGTAGGCCAACCTACGCAACCGCCTCAGCCACCCGCCACCCGCGTGCCGTCGGCCGCACCAGGCCGTCCTGCCGCATCTCGCTCAACGTCACACGGAACGTGCCCTCGGTGAACACCCCGCCGCAGACGTGCTGATGGGACGCAATCTCGGCAACCGAGCAGGGCTGAAACAAGTGCAGCACCCGCAGCGCGACATCCCGCGCCCGCAGACCGCCCGTCCGCTGCAGGTGCTGGGGCGCCGACGCGCGCCGCTTCGCCGCCTGCCACTGCCGCACGCGACGCGGGATGGGATCAGCGACCTTCACAGGCGAACACCAACAAGATCTTCTTGTTCGGGATGTCAGGGAAGGCGATGAGCTGTCGCCAGCCCCAGACCAGCATCTGCCAGATGCGCTCGGCCTGCTTCTGCCGGTCGGCGGCCGAGTTCGGGTCCAGCGCGTTGTAGCCGTGGATGATGGAGCCTGTGGGCCGCTCGGTCGTGGCTGTCGTCCCGGGTGGCGCATAGAGGCAGGGAGCGCCCACCGTGATGACTGCCGCTGCGCTGGTGGCCCGTGCCCCGTTCGCCCCTTCGGCCGTGATGCGGAACTCCCGGCGCCCGGGTGCCGTCAGCGTCACCGGCAGCAGGATCTGCCAGTCGCGCCACACGTCGAGCGGCTGCCACTGGCTCACGGGCTGGCCGTTCTCCGTCACCAGATACATGACCGTCGCCGCGCCATCGGGATGGTCAGCCGCCAGCCGCACGGTCTGGCCGACCTTGTAGTCCGTCAGGCGCACGGGTGGGTTGTCCTGCGCGTGGAGCCCCCCGCAGGCGGCCACGACCAGTAGCAGCGCCAGGGCGAGCCGCATCAGACCTCGTCGGGTGGCGGCGGAGGCGGGATCTGGCCGCCGGGCGCGACCGTGTCATCCCCGAGCTTCTTCGCCTTCGCCGCGAGATCCTCGACCATCGCCGTCACGGCCTCGAACTGCGCCATCTCCGCCGGGGTCAAGCTCTCCGGCTGCGGCAGGTTCGCGATCGCCGCCTGGAGCTCGGTCACGTCCTCCGCGATCTCGGCCTGCGCGGCGGCCTGGATCGCGGCCGCGGCTTCCAGACGCGTCAGCTTCGCGCGAATGTCGTCAAGCTGGCCCATGATGTGTCCTAACTCTGGGAGGTGCACGTGGATGTGCGTGTCCACACAGCAGGCAGTATGTGACGGCGTAGGTCCAGCAGGAGCACCTGACTCGCCGAGATCTCGGATCTACCGACGCGCGGTAGTCGAGATGTCGGTCTTCGTGGCTTTCGGGAGATAGGTCATTCCACGTGGAACGAGGCGGTGCACGTGCTCGTGTGTGATGTAGTGCGCGCCGCAGGCGTCGCAGCAGCGGAGGCGATCGGAGCCGCGCGAATCGAGCACGCGGCTGATGGCGTGCTGGCAGGAGGGGCAGCAGATCTTGGCGGCGCTGCGGCGACGTGGTGTCACCTGGTGACCTCCAGCGAGATCGCCGGGCCACCGCACGCTGGACAAGGCCTCGGCAGGCCTGCCATCAGGAACCGGAGGCGGCACCGGCAGCAGCGATACCGGGACGGGTCCTCGCGATGCGGCTCGCGCGGCGGGCGCCCGGCCCACGGAAAGCGCGAGCCGCCTCCGCCGCGGCCGATCGAGCGGAGGATCGTGCTGCGAGGGATCGCCATCAGCGGGCCTTCCTGGCCTTCTGCCGAGGCGTAGCCTTTTCCGGCTTCGTACACGCGTGGCCGACGTTCGGCTGAATGAGCACACCGCAGAGCGGACACGACATGCCGGCCATCGTGGTGAAGATCTGGCAGTGGGCGTAGGTGGTCGACGTTCTTCGCCATCACCGCTCCAGGAACAGCACCGGCAGGGCCACCGCTCGCCCTGGCTGTGGATAGTCAATCAGGCCGAGCGATCGCAGCGACCCAAGGTTGTTGAAGTAGCCGCCCGAAGTTGGCGAGACGCCGATCTCCTTGGCGAGCTCGTCCTTCTCGACCGAGTTCGGATACTCCCGAATCAACGCTTCGACGATGCGCCACTTCGCCGGAGGGAGCTTGGCCGCGATCGCCTCGTGCAGTTCCTCGGTCGTCGACGGCACGCCATCCGTGCTCGCGACTGCGGTCCCTGCCTCGGTGAGCGCCACGGTCCCACCGGAGGGATAGTCGATGTACCCCTCCGACCGAAGGCCGCCCAGGTTGTTGAAGTACCCGCCGCTGGTGGGACTAACGCCCACGATGAGTGCGAGCTGCGTCTTGTCGGCCGGCGCGACGCCGATGCCGTGGAGAAAGGCCAGGCCGTTCAGGATCTTCTGCTTCGCCGGCGGGAGCGTGCCGTGACCGTTCGTGCTCACCCGCGCCAGAGGAGCAGGCCTGACGGTTCGCACGTCAGGACGAACCCCGCTCCCCTGGCCACGCTGCTGCGGTGGTGGGGTATGTCGTGGCGCCGGCGCAACCTGGCGGGTCTTCTCGATCGCGGCCGTGATGCCGTCCACGATTGCGCGCAGGTCCGTCAGCGGCTTGTCGGTCTTGAGTTCTGCGGCCTCGATGGTCTGCTGCAGCCGGTCGTGATAGCCCATGATGGCCGCGACGGCTCGCTCCACGAGCTGCTCGGCGCGCTCGAGCTGCCCATCCTTGAGCACCGGAACCTCGACGCGTTCCGCCGTCGTCGGCGCCTGGACGGGTGTGGACTTCAGCTGCTTCTCGAGCTCGCCGATCCGCTTCCGCAGCTCGCGCGGGTCGTCCGCCTTCGCCTTCTCGATCGTCGCGGCGATCTGCTCCCCGAGCTGCGCCAGGTCCGCCGGCGCCAGCGTCTTGGGCCTGACCGTCCTACCTTTCCCGCTGGGCGTCACGCTCGCGTCGTACGTGTCTCGCGTGGAGATGTGCACGGGCGTGGCGAGCCGTAGCCACTGCGGGGACCACACAAGCGCGTGCCCAACCGCGAGCTTGGGCAGCTCCTGAATCATCGCGGCGCCGGCCGTCGTGTTCTCGGACGTCCACCCCGCGATCGCCTTCCGCTCCTGGGGCCCGTTCGTCTGGAACGCGAGGAGGACTTCGACCTGATTAAGGACGTCCTTGTTGATCGCCTGTGGTCTCTGCGAAATGAGCGACGTGCCGATGCCGTAGTTCCGCCCAACCTTCCCGATGTCCTCGAACACGCCCACCATGCGCGCCTCGTCCCCGCGCACGAGCTGTGGCAGGTAGGCTTGCGCCTCTTCGATGAACAGGTGGCAGGCAGTACGGGCCGTTTTCTTTCGATGGAAGAACTGCTCGGCGAACGCCGTCGCGAACCGGGTGCGCTCGGCCTTCCGGAAGTGCATCACGTCGAGCACGACCGAGATGTGCCGGTCCACGACCAGATCGGCCATCAGAGCGCCGCTCTCGGGCTTCAGGTCGACGTCGGCGTGCTCGCCCCCGAAGATGTAGACGTCCGGGAACCCGATGTCCTTACCGTTGGCGGCCAAGCGGAGCGACCACCAGATCCCGACCCAGTCGAGCGCGATGATCTGCGCGCCGGCGCCGAGGAACAATTCGGCTAGGCGCATCGCGGCGTAGCTCTTCCCGGACCCGCTCCGTCCGATGAAGCCATACTTCTGCGTGACGGCCTCGTCGCCGGGCAGCTTCAGGGTGTCAGCAAGTCTCAACATGCGATCGCAACCTCCGGGCTGATGCGCACGAACCGCAGCCAGTGAACGTCCTCGGTCGTCAACAGGAAGCCCTCCGGAAAGACCGGCGCGTCCTGCCGCCGCGGCGTGAAGGCGTCGGACCCGCATCGCAAGCACATCAAGTAGGAATCCCTGAACGGCCCGCTCTCGTAGTGGCGACCAGGCACCAGGGTGCGACCAGCGCCGCACGCGAAGCAGTAGACAGTGCCGGTCATCCTCACCTCGTCAACGGTTTCCGGTGCCGCTTGATCACCCGGGGATCACGTGTCGGTCGACCCTTCGTGCCAGCCAGCGCCCGGGCGCCAGGCTTGAGCTCGGAGGCCTCGACGATCCGCTGCGCCTGCGGGAAGCGCCGAGGCACGGAACACACCGGGCATTGCGGATCCGCACACCCTTCGATCGCGCAGCTCGCCATCAGTCGCAGAACTCTCTGCCGTACGCCTTCCAGTGCAGCCATCCGCGCCGGGTGATGAAGCCCCACTCGCGCCGGTATCGCCACCGGAACACGAGCGTCCACGTCGGCCGCTCCAATTCCAACCGGTGCCGCCATTCCGCTGGCCGATACAGGACGGAGAACCTCCGTCGCCATGTGCGCCGTTCACCGGCCGCGACAGGGTGCCATTCCCAGTACCCGCCGCTCAGCAAGATCGTGACGAACGACCAGGGATGATCGTGGAACGCGCGATCCTCGTCGCTCGCCTGCAGGTGATGCAGGTAGATGGCGAACACGGGAGACTCGAACAGGTAGTACCTGGTGAGCAACGGCCCGCGCGAGGCGGTGCAGGACCAGATCACGCGCCGACGCGGCCACCCGTGAACAGACTGATCGTGGAAGCTGCCGCCGTCTGGGCGACGGCCAGCGGTCTGGGTTGTAATTATCATAATAATTACGCCAGCCGGCTCACGCCAGGCAGCCGGCTCGCAATCTTGGTGGCGCTCATCTCGGGCCGCTTCTGCTCGGCTTCCTGATTCAACTGCTCCCTACTCTTCCCGACCCACCAGGCGTCGCCGCGCTGGGTGGTCGTCGCTGGCTTCTGGACGCGGTGCGCGGGGTTCTCGCGTCGCGGTCGGCCGACGGGTGCGGCCGGCGGCACGTCAGCCGCATCCGGATCCGCATCGTCGTCGTCCTCGTCGACGGTCTCGAGATCCTCGAACGACTCATCGGGTTCCTCCGCCTCGTCCAGATCGATCGGCGCCGCGGCGCTCACCAGGTCAGGGCGCCTCCTTCGCCGGCTTCTTCCCAGCTGCACCGAGGTGCCACTTGCTCGACGCGGTGGCGCCGACCCGGTGGATGCGCCCACTCTTGGCCAGCAGCTTCAGCGCCGCCTTGACGAAGTAGACCGAGCGCTTCACGGCGTCACCGAGCGCCTTCGTGCTCAAGGGCCCCTTCGCCTGCAACTGCGCGAGGATCTGCTGACCGAGCGTGTCGGCGGCGCCGTCGACGTCAGGGGCCGCGGTCATCGGCGGGCGCCCCACGCCCCTCCGCGCGACGACGGGCTGAGAACGCCCCCCCCCCCGCACTTTTCCGCATCGTGCTCGCCACGGCGGCGCCGGTGTTCAACGCGCGCAGCGTGTCGATCGCCGCGGTGAGCTGGTCGCGCTGGCGCTCCATCTCGGTGATGGCGGCCGCGATCGTGTCGTTCATGCTGCTGACTCCCTGGCGAGCTCGTCGCGCTCGCGCTTCGTGACTACCTCAACGCCCGGCCGGCAGAGCCCGCCGCCGCACTTGTCCCAGATCAACCAGGCCGCCGAGACCGAATCCGTCTTGCCGTTGCCGCGGAAATCGTGCCGCGGCATCACGATCAGGCGCGTCGGCGGATGGAGCTGCAGCCATGGACCCCGCTCCTCCGTCGGCTCCAGCCAGGAGAGCCGGAGCAGAAGGATCAGGCCGACGTCGACGGCCTCGAGGGCCTGCGCTGCAATGTCGAAGGCCTGGTCGAAGGGCGGATTCGTCACGCAGACCGACAGCCGTCCCGTCAGCCGAAATGCGTCCCACGTCGTACCCTGTCGGGCATCGAGCGTGAACTCCGGGATCGCCGGCGGTCGGATGACGATGTCGTTCGTCAGGACGTCGAGGCCGGCCGGCAGCTCGCGCACGATCGCCCCGTCGCCGCAGCACGGCTCGACCAGGCGCGCGCCAGCCCACGTCAGCTGCACGCGCCGGCGGAGCGCTCGCGTCATGAAAGAAGGCGTTGGGTAGAAGTCCTCAGACCGGCGCGCCGAGGGATCGACGTCGAGCATAGACGGCTGGCTCACGATGCGCAGCCCTCGAGCGACGCCGCATCAACGGCCCGCTCGATCCACCGCGGTGGCAGGCCCGGCGCGACCGGGCAGTTGAACCGGATCCGGACACGCGTCGGCGTCATCCCGATGACCGCGGCAGAGACGCGGCCGTCTGGCTCCACCGCGGGCTCGTAGCCATACGTCCCCTTCCCCGGGCGGTAGCGGACGCGCTGCCCCACCACGAACGCCGACGGATCACCTTGAGGCCTGGCCATGACTACCGCCTACCGCTTCTTCCCAGCGGCCTTCTTCTTGGCCTTCGCCGGCGTCTTCGCTTCAGGTGGAGCCGTTCTCGGCCGCCCGCGCAGCTTCTTCGCGAGCATTGGCCCGTACACGCCGGCGGCGTCGTCTGGATGGGTGTCCTCGTCGAGGAAGTAGAGCGCCAGCAGGCACTCCTCCTGCTTCGTCACGAGGAACGGCCGCAGAGACTCCAGGACGCGCCGAAGGTTACGCATCTCGCAATACCAGCGAAATGCTGGCTTCCGTGGCGGCCGCGGCGTTGTCGATCGAATGATGCCGGCAGCGACGGACCGCTGGAACATCTCAACGCTCCGCATGTCCGTCATGACCAGCCGAAGGTTCAGGCGAAGCCTCGGTTCGGGCCGGCTCTGTCGATGGATTGATATTGAGCCCTCTCCATCGAACAGACCGGCTGCCCAGGCGAGCTGGACAGGGCTGGGCTTCATCGCGCCGATCCCTTCTTCGCGCCCTTCGAACGCTCGGCCCAGTACTTCTTCATGCGGTCCGAGATGGCCTTCCTGTCCTTCGGCGTTTTCTTCGTCGCCGGCGCGGCAGCCTTCTTCGCCGCCGCCTTCTTCTCGGCCGAGACCTGCGCGTCCAGCTTCTTCAGGTCCACCTTGAATGGCGCCAGCGCCGCGGCGAATCGACTGGTTACGCCGGCATGTGATTGCTCCGCCAGCGCGATGAACGCGATCGCCGCCGCGATCTTGGCGTCCGGGATGGTCCGGATCTGGTCGTCCGAGACCGAGTAGTGCTTCAGGGTCAACCCCGCGACCTCGGTGAGCGCCCGCTGCATGGCCGCGTCTACGATGTTGGCGCCGCGGGCGATCTCGCCGAGCACCAGGCGCCCGAGCCTTGGGTTGATGTCGGTGGGAGAGACGGCCTTCACCGCGGCGACCAGCGCCCGCACGACCACGATGTTCTGCCGCTCCCGCGCCGCCTTCTCGCGCGCGGCCGCGGCGAGCTCGCGCTGCCGGCGTGCCGCCGCCTTCTTCTTCTCCTCAGGCGTCACCGTCGTCCGCGTCGACGTCGACTCGTACGTCGGCCGCCGCTGTGTATGGGTAGGGCACTTCGGCGTGACGCAGACGGTGAGGACCTGGCCGCGGCGATCGCCCAGGACCACCACGCCCTGCACGGCGCAGGCCTCCTTCGCCTTCGCCTCACGCCAGCTGTTGTTCGAGAGGATCGCCGGCGCGCCCTTCTTCTTCAGCGTGGGCACCTGCCAGGTGTCCGCCAGATGCACCAGCGTCGTGCCGGCGCCGGCCGCCTTCGCCGCGGCGGTAGCCACCTCGGGGAAGAGCTCGGCGGTCTCGGCGGCGTCGACTTCGATGGCGACGGTTTGGCGCACCCACTCCTCGAGCTCGTGAATGGGGTTCAGGACCTTCTCGTGTGCGCCCGACCTCCACAGGTTGTCGAAGCACTCGGCGAGTGCCTTCGCCTGCAGCGCTGAATCCAGTCGCGCGATGATCTGCGCGTGCCCGGCCGTGATGCGATCCTCCAGGAACGCCGCGCGGACGTCCTCGATCAGCCGCAGGAGCGTCAACCGGTCCTTGATCGCCCGCTCCGACTTCCCGAGCTTCGCGGCGACGGCGGCCGCCGTGTAGGCCTTGTCCGCCTTCATCAGGCGCTCGATGCCGAGCGCTTCGTCCAGCGGGTGGATGTCGTGGCGCTGCAGGTTCTCGAGAATGGCGAGCTCGATGGCGACGGCGTCCGAGGCCTCGCGCACCGTCACCGGCACCGTGGCCAGACCGACGGTCTTCGCCGCCCGGAAGCGCCTGGCGCCGGCGATGATCTGATAGTGGCCGTTCAGCGCCCGCACGACGAGCGGCTCGATGATGCCGTTGGCCTTGACGCTCGCGGCCAGGCCCTCCATGTCGCCCCAGTGGCGACGGGGGTTGTTCGGGAACTCCCGGAGCTGCTCGAGCGCGAGCTCGGGCTGCGGGGCGACAGGGATCAGGCTCATGGGTCAGAAGCTCCTGGGTGGAAAGCTGAATACCGAATGCCGAATGCCGAATCGAATCAGTGCGCCGTCGCGCCGGCGCCGCTCGAGCGCACCGGCTTCGCATCCTTCGACTGCCGGCGCGCGTCCTTCTCGACCTCGTCGAACAGGCCCGGCGTGGCGTTCCCGGTCGTGATGAAGCGGGCCTTCGTGTAGCAGTCGACAATCTGCGCGAGCTGGTGCTCGTTCTCCGGCGCCAGCGTGGCCGTGAACACCATCCGCCAGGTCGAGGTCTTCTTCGACCGGCGCGCGTGGAAGGGTCCGATCTTCGCCTCGTCGATGACGAACGAGGCCTCGCCCTGGTCGGGCGCCATGCGGACTGCGATCTGCTGCGGCCGGATCGGGAGCCGGAAGGTCGCGCCCCCGAGCTTGCTGGTCACCTCGGCGTCGGTGGCCGTGAAGAGCATGCGCCGTACGAACTCGTCGAGCTCCTTGGCCAGCTCCTTGGTGAACGGGCTGATCTCGAACGTGATCTCGACGAGGCCGATCTCGGCGTTGTCCTTCGTCATCGTGCGGTGCTTGATGTCGGCGAATCTCACAGGGACGTGCTCGCGGTCGAACATCTGAAACCTCTCCTTCTCTAGAACCCCAGCTCGCGCTCGAGCGTTGATGGCGACACCGGCTCCGGCCGTGGGCCGCTTCGTTTCGGCACGATCTCGGTGACCGTGACCCTGGCGCCCGAGGCGCCGGCGACGTAGCACTTCCGGGCGGCGATCGTCACGACCTGGCTGTCGTCCTTGAACAGCACACCGGTCAGCGCATCCTCGGCGCCGCGCACCAGTTTCGAGAGGTCGGGCTTCGTGGTCATGTCCGGGCGCTTCTTCACCGACACGCTCTTCGGGCGCGAGAACCAGAATTCGATCTCGAGGACGACCGCCTCCGTGAAGAACTGCTCCCCCGCCACCCGCTGCGCCGCATCCCGCACGGCGCCCTCCCAGGACTTGAGCGCCTTGCTGTTGTCGGCGACGACGATGGCGCGCGGTTTGTGCCCGGCCTTCATCGCCACGAACCCACGGGCGGACCCCTTGGGCTTCGGGATCCCGAAGACCTGGAAGCTCACGGAGCGCGGCACCTCGAGCGGCAGCGCCGGCGCGGGCAGTGAACTCATTCGCGTTCTCCGGTCTGTCGCCGCTTGTAGTCGGCCTGGGCCCGCCTGGCGAGCTCGCCCGCTGTCACGAACCCGTGACCCAGGCGCTCCGTCTGCATCGGCAGCGACGGCTGTGGAACCACGAGAGACGCAGTGCCCACATCCGCCGGTGGTTGTTCACCGAACCGCTCTCGCATGCACTCCTCGCAGCGCACCAGGCCCGAGCTAAAGGTCGCGTACGTCTGCCCTGCTCCGATGGCTCGGTCGCACCAGCCACAAGGCGAGACCAGCCCGTTCGGCGGCACGATCGACCACGTCATGACGCGGCCTGCTTCAGCGGAAACCGATCCGGATTCGCCAACCTGAACGAGCACATCCGATGCTGATGGCACGGCTCGACGTGGGGACACCGCCAGGCATCACCGGTTGTGGTCGCTGCCGCTAGACGCTCGGCCGGTGTCGGCCCTGACCGCTGCGGCATCGCAGCTCGTCCAGAGTCCACCGTCCGCGTCAGCCAGTTCACCAGGAACCGCGCCATGCCCTTGTCCGTCTTCCGTCGCCCTGGATTGACCCGTAGCCACGCCAACGCCGCACGGCACTGCGCCAGGATGTCCAAGCCCGGAAACGACGTCGCCCACTCGGCCACCTGGGCCTCGAGGAGCTGCCACGTCTTCCCGCCCGTTCCCACGACGGGGAACTCGAGCACGACACGGGCCTCAGAAAGCCCTCGTATCGCCGGCTCGGAGTCGCGCAGCGGCTCCGGGCTGATCTCTCTCCCTTTCCCTTCCGTTCCTTTCCCTTCCGTTCCTTTCCCTTCCGTTCCTACGCTCTGCGCAGTGACGAGTCCGTCACTGTCCAGTGACGCGCCTGTCTCTCCCGGCGCATCTACTTGAGGCGGAGGGATTTGGCTCTCTGGCTCGTCATCGCGCGGTCGCTGGTGCTTGGCGAATGAACGGATTTGCAGATAGCCGCGACCGTCCGGTCCGACGTACCGCCTGATGAACCCGGCGGCCGCCAGGCTCCTCAGCGCGTCGTCGAATTCCACGTTGTCGTACGGCAGAATCTGCACCTTCAACCTCGCCGGCCGATCTTCCAGTCGACCCGCCTTGTCCGCGTGACACCACAACCCTTGAAACGCCAACCGGAGCAACGCGGGCAGCGCCGCGATCTGCTCGTCCGTGAAGAACTCTGGTTTGATGCTCCGAATCCGGGCCATCGGTCTCGGCCGGTCCTACTTCGTCGCCGACACCGCGACCCGCTGGCCGAAGATCTTCAGCAACCGGAGCTTCTCCGTGAGCGTCGCGCGCTGATACTTCGTCCGTCGCTTCGACCACTTCCGCTGTGCTGCCAGTCCCATTGGAGACATCCCTTCGGTATCGACGCTCGCGTGGACCGAGCCACCCTCGGCTCAGACACTCAGGCTTTCAGCTCGGCGCGCATCCTGGTCTGAAACCGCCGACGAGGCAGCCACGCGAAACTGGTAAAGAGCGGCCGTCTCTCCGGCCTGTCCTCCCGTGCGACCCGACGCGGGTTAGGGAGCGCGTCGGCTCACCAGCAATCAGATGCGTCTGACAACGCTGCTGGCTGCACCTCGATGTCTATCTGCCTGATGGCGCGAAATGGAAACGCCCGTCAGCGGAACCTGACTGCACGCCGCCGGTCTCCTCGTCATCGCACTCCGACACCATCAGGCATCTCGTCGCGGGCGCCGGTCTCTCACCGGCATGCGGTAGGCGCGTCGACTGCTTTGGAGTCCGGCATGCAGCGCTCGCTACACTTCACCGTTACCGCCGCGCCCGCTGGCGTGTCGCCAGTCACCACCCGCGTATCCTTCAGAACTCCGATACCGACACCGCGTCCAGCGCCATGACGCGCTCAGGACAATCCCCTGGGCCGATGTTGCAGAAGCGACAGGTCTCACGGCTCGGGCTCTTCGCCGGCGGCGTCTCGCCTGCGATCACTTGAATCATCCGGACGATCGCGTCCGTCTTTGCCGGCGTCAGGTCCGCGGCCGTCACCGTCACCGTCGATCCGTGCGCGTACCGCACTTCCCCCTCGAGCTCGCCCACCAGGTCACGCCTGGCGCGTTGCAGCGCCCACAGGTAGATCAGGACCTGCCAGACATCGCTGTCGCGCGGCTGCCCGGTCTTCCCGTCGACCACGCGCACCCGCGCTGGCTGCGCGGCGTACGCCTCGAGGCAACCGACCAGGTCCGGCTTGCCGGCGACGACCGCGGTGCGCCCCTTCAACTTGAAGGCGTTCTCTTCCTCGACCGCGCAGACCCAGCCGACCTCCTCGAGCTCCTGGCGGATGTGCAGCATCAGCGCGGTGTGCTGACGGTTCCACTCGACCAGGTTCGCGGCCTGCTCTTCGAACTTCGCGTAGGACATGCGCGACCGGAACCAGGGCGAGTAGAGGCAGCCGCCGCCGGCGAGCGCCTTCGCCAGGTGCGTGGTCCAGATGTAGGGTGCGCCGTGGCGACGGGTGGCCATCAGCGGGCCGCCTCCACGGGCTCGTCCCACTCGGCGCGCACGCCAGGCCGCAGCTCCGGCAGGACCACGGGCTTCGCCTTGACGCGCAGCGGCTGCCGGCAGCGCGGACACATCGCGCGTCGCGTCCACCAGACCTTGCAGCCCTCGCACCACAGCTCGCCGGCGATCGGCGCGGGCTCACGGCGCTGCGCGACGACAGACCCGATGGCCGGCACGTACTCGTCGAGCACCTGCTGACACCACCGCACGATCCGATCGGCGCTCGCCCCGCGGACGCCGTCCCAGACGCCCGCGTAGTCCGGCCCTGCGTGCCGGCCGCGCGTGTGAAAGCTGACCTGCCCGGTCGGGATGTCGACGTAGAGCACCCATTCGAAGCCGGGTGTGGCGTCGTCGCGGCCCCACCCGAAGGGGAGACTGGCGCCATCCGCCATCGCCAGGACGGTCGAGAGATTCCCGATCGCCCAGTCCTTCCGCCCGTAGGCCATGGAGCGATACGAGCCCTCGCCGCGGACGCCGCCGCGGTAGACCTTGGCGCGCTCCGAGGCCTTCGACGCGCGCAGGAGATTGACCGCGATCTCGCCGACGGGCCCGCGTTGCATCAGCTGGGCATAGAGCGCCTTCGTCGCCCCGCCATCCGAGCCGGCGAAGATCTCGGCGACGTTCACGAGCCCACCCTCGCGCCGTCTTCAACCCACGCGAACTCGGCGACGGGGAGATGCTTCCGGCAGGTCGTGCAATACGTCGACCCGTAGAAGTGCTGGTCCCGCGCGTACGTCTCGCAGAGCTCGAGCCCCATCGAGGTGACGGCCCCGCAGCCCCGCCCCACCGCGTCCAGCTCCGCCTGCGTCCAGAAGCGCCCGGTTGCCGGCGACGATGACTCCGGGTAGATCTCGAACGCGACGTAGGCCTCGGCGGCGAACCGCGCGCGCTCGTCCGCCGTCAGCTCCCGCATCGGGTGCGCTGGGCCTACTGGCCCGACGTGGCGGTACGATCGGCGCAGCGGCCGAACAAAGCCCTTCGCACGTTCCGACGCGGAGAGCACGAGATACACCTCGTGCTGGTCACGCGGCTCGGCGTCGGCGCCGTGGCCGAGGCGCGGGTCGTTGGGATCGGTCGTGAGGCCCATGGTCAGTGCTCCTGATGCCCGCGATCGGTGCGCTCGCCGCGCCGGTATTTCTCCGCGAACGGTTCGGTGATCTGGACGCCGGCGGCCCGCATCTGCTGGATCACGGCCTCCCGGTCTGCGCCCTGAAAGATCACGATGTCCTTGACGAGCTGCGGCGCGTGCGGGGGATTGACGTACTCGAGCGTCCGGCCGCTGCGCAGCGTCTCGATGTCGCTGTCGACGAGGGCCAGCATGAGCACGCCGCGTTCGCCGAACATCACGAGCATGCGACCGCTCCCTGCAGCACCTGGCTGACGCCGTTCACCCGCGCGAGCCGCACCACGGACACGCCCGGCACCGCCGGGACGTCGTCCTCGGTCGCCTTGATGACGATCGCCTGCCGGTCCGAATCCGCCTGGACCCAGCCGAAGAGGATGCTCGTGCACGTCGCCCGGATCGCCGCGTCGACGAGCCACTCGGCGTTGTCGAGCACCACCAGGTGCAGGCCGGAGAGCTCGGCGATCGCCAGCTGCAGGCAGAGCCCGACGCGGAGCCGCTCAGACGTCGAGAGCCGCGCGGCCGATCGCCCGTTCACCACCACCAGCCAGGGGTCGAGCTGCACGTCGAGCCGATACCCGAAGCGCTCGAGCGGCCCGTTCACCCGCGCCAGGAAGTCGGTCAGCGCGCCGGCGATCGCGTCCAGCTGCGCGCCCTTCGGCCCGAGCTGCGCCACGGAGGCCTCGAGCGCCTCGAGCTCCTTGGCCAGGGCCGTCGCCCTCGCGGCCGCCTGGTGATACGCCGTCCACCGCTGCGCCTCAGTGCGCGCGTCGGCGATCGTCCGGTCGCCCTTCGTGATGCGCGCCTGCAGGGCCACGAGTCCGGCAGGTGGCTCGCCTTCCGTGCCCGCGTTCGCCAGCTCGGTGTCGAGCTTGGCCAGCTGCGCCAGGACCTCGGTCAGCCGCTCCTGGTCCGCCTGGAGGTTGCGGAGCGAGGCCTCGAGGCTGCGGCGTTTCGCCTCCAGGAACGTACGCTGCCCCTCGATGACGGATCGATCCTGGGCGCGCCGCTGCGCCGCGTCCGTGCGCGTGCTCGCCTGGGCCTCGAGCAGATTCAGCCGGCGCGTGGCGGTGTCGAGCGCGCGCTCGATCTGCTTGATGGCCTTCGGCAGGTACTTGGCCCGCCCGTCGAACTCGGCCGCCGGCGTCAGGCAGGGCACGTCAGGATCGAGCACGCACCCCTTCTGCGGATCGCGCCCCTTGATCGCCTCCGCGCTCGTGGTGAGCAGACGCAGGCGGCCGCGTTCGTCGACGAGTTGCTGCCGCAGGGTGGTCATCTCCTGGGCCTCGTCCGCCGGCGTGACCGCCTCGAGGGGTTCAGGGGCGACGAGCTCGCGGAGCTTGGCCTCGAGCTCGTCGAGCAGGACGTTGGGGTCGCCCGCCTGCCGGACACGGCCCTCGAGATCTTCACGCTCACGATCGAGCGTCACCCGTTGACTCACTAACGCCTGCCGACGGCCGCGGGCCTCGGCCCCGTCCGCCAGGATCGCCTTCTCCTGCTCCCGGAGCTGCTGGAGCTGCGCCTCCAGGCTGGCGACGTCGTCGGCCGACAGCTCGACGCCATCCGGCCTGGCCGGCACGCGGTGGTCCTTGACCTGGGCCTTCTTCGCCTTGCGGTCCTCGAACGCCGCCCCGTACCGGTGCGTCAGCTGCGCCAGCGTGAGCTGCTCCTCGCCGATCGGCACGCGCACGTCGAGCAGCTCCATCAGGAACGCCTTCGCCGCGGCGTGGTCGGTGTCGAGAAACGCGTGCGAGGCGACGACCGCCTGCAGGGCCGTGGGGCTCATGTCGAGCCGCTGGTACAGGACGGCCTGCGCATCCGCATGCGCCGACCCGAGCTCATCCAGGCTCAGGTGGACCTGACCGCCCGCGTTCACCGTACGCGTCAGCCCCCACCGCTCGCGCACCTGCAATCGCACCCGCGCGGCCGTCGCCCCCTCAGCAATCAGCGCCTGGGCCCCGCGGCCGCCACCATCGACGCCGCGGGCGAACCGGCCGGTCAGGCCCCAGAGGATCGCCTCGGCTAGGGTGCTCTTGCCGCTGGCGTTCGGGCCGACGATGAACGTGATCGGCGCATCGAACGCGACCGTCGTCTTCGCGTGCGAGCCGAACGCGGTCAGCTCGATCTGTCGGAGTAGTGCCCCGCTCATGCCTCGATGACTCCTTCCTCGAGCGCCGGCGCCACGTCGCCGACTTTCCGCACGCGGTACTCGGTGCCCGCCTTCACCTCGCCCAGCGCCTCGAGGGCCGGCGCGACGTGCCGGTAGCGCACCTGGGTCAGATAGGGCTTCAGGGCGGTCTTGCTGACAGAGAACGTGGCCTGGACGCCGTGCTGCGCGAAGACCTCGAGGACGCGCGCGATCGGAAACGTGACGCGCTGCGTCGGCCGGGGGCCGAACTCGACGCCGTTCAGCCGCACCGGGCCCTCGAAGTCGGTGAAGCTCTCCAGGGCGCGCCGGCGGGCGGTGGAGGCCTGCTCGAGCGCCAGGTATTCCCCGAGGACGCGCTCGGCATCGCCGCGGGTCTGGAGCCGCACCGGGTGCAGCACCGCGTCGTCGGCGACCGGGCACGCGATGTCGCAGTACTGGCAGGTCTCCCCTGGGACCGGCGGCCACTCGTCCAGCTGCAGCGACGTCGCGATCCCCGCCTCGAGGATGGCGAGCTGCTCCTCGTGCCGGTCGATGTCGGCCTGGGTGAGCTCGACATGCACGAGGATGCCCCACCGCACGAACCACAGCGTGAAGCGGTAGGTCGAGAACCCGGGCCAGACCTTCCGAGCGCGTGCGCTGTACATGGCCACCTGGAACGCGCTGTTCGCGGCCTCCTGGTTGAGCACGGCCCAATGGGTCTTCAGGTCCGTGATGTCGAGGACGTCGCCGTACACGCGCACCAGGTCCGGCTGCCAGTCGTACTCGTCGTCGGGCCGCTCCTCGTGCATCAGCACGCTGTCGACGTCGAGATGGAACGTGGGCACGAACCGCGACCAGAGCTGGTCGACCTCCTGGAGAATCGCGAGCGGGACCTGCGAGGCGGCCCCTGCTTCCCGGAAGGCCTGCTGCGCTAGGTCAAGGTCGTCCTCGCACTGGTGCTGCAGGAGGAGGTCGACGTACCGCCGGAAGACCAGGTGGAAGGCCGTGCCTCGTCGCGCCGGCGCCGATTCGATCCGGCGGCCCTTCACGTACACCTCTCGGAAATGCAGCGGGCAGGCGTACGCTTGCAGCGCTGAACGCCGGCGGTACTTCCGATCGAGGACAGGCGCGCCAGACGTCATCTGGGCCCCTTCACGCGATACGCAGGCAGCCGCAACACGGCGGTGCGCATGTCGCGCATCCAGTTGTCGGAGCGCGCCAAACGACGGGACCCGATCATCCGAAGCACCGAGCTGCGCGACACCGTCATCACCGTCCTGCGCGAAGGCTTTATGGGTACGCTCATGGCCGTACGATCCGGGACTGCGGCGCCGCGGCCGCCACGAGGTCATGGACGTCGACGTCGAGCTCGGCCGGCGACTCGCGCCGCCACGCCTCCAGACACGACACGTTCGTGCAAACCGTGCACTCGGCATCCGCCCACGAGCAGCGGGCCACCGATGGTTCGATCAGGTAGCCGGCCGCCTGGTCGTCGTCCTGGACGACAATCGCGCACGCGCGTGCCTCCGAACAGCCGCAGTACCGGCAGATACCGCGCTGCACCGGCCGAGGCCCCTCGCGGAGCACGAGCAGGATGGCCGTCGCTTCCTCAAGCCGCCCGGCGGCGATCGCCTCGATGGCGCGGAGCTGCTGCGATGAACGGTCCATGGCAGCCCTCAGATCGAGAAGCGGCCCTGGCCGCC
>Ga0137430_1000033_pt1 | contig 47165 bp, 69 predicted proteins | sample EasRivERMZT754_2_FD_104651 | JGI IMG/M metagenome (GOLD analysis project Ga0137430, IMG submission 104651) | Soil microbial communities from meander-bound floodplain in the East River, Colorado, USA - East River MetaG ERMZT754_2 | ecosystem: Environmental > Terrestrial > Soil > Floodplain ...
CCAAGAGATGAACCGCACCCAAGACCGCCAGTTGTGGTATTCGAATCCAAGTTCACCGAATCTGTCCCAGCGACTCCGTTACACTGGATAATACCATTGTTTGTAATGCTTGTTTTCGCGAAGACGCGGAACCCGTTCGTGACCAGCGTCGTCCCGGTAGAGACAACATACGTGGTCAAGTACACATCTCCCGTTAGGGTTGTCGTCCCCGCCACAGTTGTAGAAGCTCCAGCAGAACCATCCCCGTAATACCCTGGGGGGGCTATTGAAGATGACGCTGCTAATGCCGTAGAACTCACCGCCAATCTCCCATCAGAATCAATAAACAAGAAGGCCGTAGAAGAAGGCGCAACTGAGAGCGCCCCACTGCTGAATGTGAGACCGTTCGCAAGGCTCACGCCTCCGCTAGACCCGATATTCACCCCAATTTCTGAAGCGGTGACAAAGACGCCTTTCGTTGTAGATGCGGTAAGCCCAGAAGATCCAGAATCAAACGTGAATGAACTGACTCCATCGTTTGTATAACCTAACTTGTCGGTTCCATCGAACCACACGATACCCCCAGTTTCTCCGCCGAAGGTTGTCGTGGTATTCTTGAATGACTTCCAACCGTTCACGTCTTGGGTGGTGTAGATGTCTACAAATCGATTAAAGAACGGCCCGACGTTACTCATGATGAACCGTTCACCAGGAGCGTGAGCTTTTGCAGCCCCGCTTACAGTAGAAGTCGCACCACCAAGAGCTGTAATCCCTCTCACACATCCAGTCCAGGTTGGATTTGTCGTTGTTGTTGAAAGGTTCCAACACTCTACAATTTCCTGTGTAGATCCACCTTGGTTAATTACGAAGTAAGCAGGGAATTGTGTCGTTGAAGTCGTAATCAATTCTCCTGTGAAAAGCGTCCGAGAGGCGACAGGGATAGAAGTCACTGAACTGTTAATCCCAGACCCTGCGATCACTGTCGCGTAACTCGTCGCGACTCCTGCGTTACCGAATTGCATCCCAGCCCCAGCAAGAAGCATCAACGCTCCAGCAATCCCAGCGATTCCCTTCTTCCCAACCTTCGTCAATGCGATTTGAAACTTCGAATATAATACAGATAAAAAAGACATAGTGATTTGATTTCCGGTTGGGTTAAGAATGGCAGCGACAGTGTCTACAAACTTCGTCCCCACGGGTAAAGAGAACGTTCCTTGAACGTCTGCGGAATCCCAATTCACGCCCGTCCAGAATAGATTCCCGTTATCGTCCTTAATCAGCCCCGTGATAACCATGCAATGCGGCCCAGATCCATTATACTCCTTCAGGGTGATAATCACCGGATCGGCCTTTAGAGCCTCGTAAACCGAGCTGTCCCCAAACATGTACGCATAGGCCGGTAGGACGTGTTGTAGAGCGTCCAGGGCCTCACCCGTTCCCGATTGGAAGACTGCTTCTGTGCAAATCCCCTGCTTCCTGGCCGCTTCCAAGGCCGCGCCGAGGGTCGTCCCATTCTGGTCTGTTCCAGAGATTTTAGCCAACCATTCAAAAGAAAGATCCGGATGAGCCTTTTCGAGATATTGCTTCAACCACGTAATCGCCGCCGGAACGCAATCAGGTTTTGAACCTTGAAACACCACAGGGATGCCAGAAATATCCCGAATGATAGGCTCCATCACTACGGGTGCTGATTTCGGCAACACCCAGTCTTTCAGGGATCTAGCTTCTAGCTTGAGGCCATTTTTCATAGTCCGGGATTTGCTTCATCAACTTCAATCCAGATGTGGTTCCCCCAACCGCTGTTGAAGAACGAAGGGAGAATCTTTCTACCAACTTTCTTCCAAAGTGAAACGCCTCCAGAGAATTGCACCCTTCCGTTAATTGGCGAATAGACGCGCTTCCCTTCATCGTCTGGGGAGTTGATATCAATCCCTGGGTGCCAGACAGACCCATCCCACTGTAAGAATCTAGATCCAGTATACGTGAAGTCAGCAGGGAAGCCGTCTTTAATAAAAGTGGTAGGGTCTATGTATAAATCCTTCACAGAATTCTTTGAGTACCCATTCACATATTTCGTCCAAGACGGAGGCTTCTGTTTCCTAATTTCGAAGTGGAGGTGTGCACCTTTAGAATTACCTGTGTTTCCAACATATCCGATGTGCTGACCACGATTTACGTACTCACCGGCTTTCACGATCGGTGGGTGCTGCAAGTGGGCGAGGTGTAGATATCTTGACATAGATTTTTCCGACTCTGCCCACAGCCAATGGGCAAAAGCAGATCACCTATAACTTCTGTAGCTTCTTCCAAATGAAGAGAGGCATCCTGTGACAAGTTATTCGGATGCGAGATGTGGGGTGTCTTTTCCCGAGGCTTCCTCTTCGATAGATTCTCCGACGGAAGGGACTTCAGACTCTTCAACCATCTCTACTTCCTGGCCTTCTTCCACCGGCGCTGGTGCATCTGGATTAGCTTCATGACTCACTTCCAAGGCGGGGGTGAGGCCAGTGGCCTTTGCTTCCAATTCCATTTTTGCACCACCAATTGCGGTGTCCATTTCCTGATCTGGGAAGCGACTCCAGAAGTCATTGAGTTCTGAAATGGTAAGACCGGAAGATGAGATGAGCTGAATTTCTTCGACAGTGTATTCGTGAGAAGAGATAAACATATATTTTAGTGAGAGATTACGTCTACGTTAAGCTTCGTGCTAGATAGGTTTGTCGCTGAGGTAGAGGACACATTCTGCAAGTAAATCGTCACAGTGTTCGCGGCAGTAACAGATCCGCTGACTCTTACTGAAGATGAAGCCGAACTCCAATCCCCATTAAGCCCGATCATGACTGAATCTCCTGAGACCGCCCCCGCTACAGTTACAAGAGATGTCGTTGCAGACCCAATAGCGATCGAATCTGTATCAAACGTAGATGATGCGAACATCCATCTATCAACAGAAGCGCCTCCTCCGATGCTGAGCGAGGTAGAAGACACGAACCCAGTCGTCATCGTGCCTGTGAATGAACTCGTACCAGTGACAGTGAGGTTCCCGATTGTCTCTGAGTAAGACGTGGACGATACGTTCACAACACCGCCGGCAACGTTCAATGTTCCTCCAACGACAACGTTCCCAGGGAAAGTGACCGTCTGCGTTCCGCTCCCGAACTGCTGACCGAAGCCCTTCATAAGAATCGCACCGAGAAGAAGTCCAAACAAACCTGCGAGAATGAGATGATAGAGTTTCATAAGATGGTTGCCTTAGTTCGCCTGAACGATATCAGCGGCGCAATTCCATGAGATATTCACGCCAGACGCCCCAGTCACATCGAGTGAGATGGTGCTCCCACTAACACTGAACGCGGCATCCCAAGCGGCATCGTCCTCATTAGCGATCGTTGAAGTAGAACCCACCTGAACCGCAGTGATTCCGTCAGGACATTTGAAGACTGCATTCAATTCATACCCTGCACAGTCTCCAGCAGTGCCGCTCGCTCCTCCGGTTCGGCGAGCAGAAATGAAAGCAGTGATGTTGAGAACTTGTCCGATATAAATAGAGATATCTGCCAATGGCGTCACAGTCGCATCGGTTGTTTGTGCTGCGTAGTTATTTCTTCGTGCTCTATTGTCTGGTTGTGACATATTTTTATTGCGCTACTTTAGTCAGAGCTTCTCGTATGATATAGACCATTGCGCCGAATAAGATTAATACAATCGCCCAAGCCCCTCCGCCAATCTTTACAATCCAACTGATGTTTGTTTTGTTTTCAACTGTCTCTCTGGTGTTTGTATCTATTTTTGTATGAAGGTCTACCACACTCCCGGCGATTTCCCTAACAGACTTTTCAATATGAGTTAGATGGTTGTCTTTCATAACACCTAACTTATTAGAAATATCCTGGAAGTGCAGATCATCCGAGGAGGTGTGATCGTGTAATTCTCGACGGATGGCCTCTAGTTCTTCCATATCATTTCTTCACAATCTGGTGGGTTGTGTGAGCCGAAAGGAACGCGATCCCAGCAGCAATTAAAGCTGCGAGCGCCCCTGAAGCGTCATCTGGCGTGAGATTATGGTTCACAAGACCAAGTAAGAGGGTAGACGCCACGCTCAAACTGCCCGCGACTGCTCGAATTCTCCCAGTTTGGCCAGGATTAATTGGCAAAGCATTCACACGCTTCACGCCTTCCGTGATCGCCCACACACCAACACCACTCCCAACAACTTCAAGGAGCGTAGATAACCAACTAATGATATGTTCCATATAGTTTAATTAGCTCGACAAGTTATTTATAACACTATGCAAAGCGACAATTGCTGCATTAATCTTCGCTTGGAGCGCCGCTGCATCTGGCTCTTCATCTGGCGGAGGTTCTTCCTGTCCGTCGGTCGGGTCTGTCCCGGTTATGGAATCGAAGTAGATTGTTCCGGAAGTTCCGCCCTCTCCACCCCAATTTAATCTGATACTATCAATCTGCGTAAAGTTAGCAAATGAAGGAAGCCATGCCGTGAACCCTCCCCAGCTCCCATTAGAATACAGACGAGCACGTGCTTTATTCGGCTGTCCTGCGGCGTCAAATTCAACGTTCACTACATACCATGTATCCGCAGAAAGTCCGACTGAAATAGGATTCATCACACCTCCAGATCCCTCAAGATACACGCCATCTCCTTCTATGAGACCTGGAAAAACAATGGCGAACTTTGTTCCTGAATTCTGTCGAAAAACAAACGAAGCATGCAGAGTCGGAATGCTCGTCTTTCGAAAAGCGAAGTACATGGAACCAGCCGCAGTAGGTGTGATAGAACGAGTATAATCGTTATTCGACGCAGGCGCTACATTGCATTCAAGCGCCTTATCACCTGCGTACTTCACAGCTCCCTGAACACTAATAAGACCAACACTCTTCACCCAGCTATCTTGCCCAGTAAGATCTCCGTTATTTAGAGAATCGAAGTTTTGTACGTAATTCCAGGACATATGTTTATAAACTTGTCGCCCCCCCGCTATCTGCGACACCTCCACTAATTGGGACAGGTACAAGTTCTGTTGAACCTGATCCACTTGTCGCAGGAGCGAAAGAAGCAATAACACCGACCCAATCGTTTGCAGCATTTGTCCAGCTCATTGAATAAGCACCAGGCGGAGCACCTGTGTTACTATCTCCATATGCAGTGGCGCTCGCGGTTCCTTGTCTTTTTGTAACCCCTGTAGAAGCTACTGGCTCATTACCAGAATCTGCAACAACCATCATGACCCATGAGTTTGATGCTGAGACGACTGTCGAGGTGGTATACGGACTCGTAGAAGCTGCTACTCCTGAGTTGAAGCTATCTAAAGGGCTTACTTGCTTCACCCCACTGTATGAAGCAGCGACCACGTTCATAGTAATAGAAAGCCCAGCCGAACAAGTGACAGTCTGAAGGCTGCCAGTTGAAGTAGGGATCGCGTACCACAAGCTCACCGCCTTGGAGACGTTCACGCTCCCAACTCGTGATGCGACCTTCGTCATCGCGGCCCCATTCGCTGTGCACCCAGTAACTGTATCAGCTACCGCGGCTTCATAAGCAGCAGCAAGAATGAGCGGATTCGCAATAGCCCCACTCGTAAGAGACGTTGTTCGGCTCGTCCCAGCTCCAAACCCAGACTGTGTGCTCGTGTCATAACCGATATCAGCTTTCACCGATAAAGGCAGAAGAAGAAGCACGAAGATAGCAAGAATGATTTTCTTCATAGTGGAGGGAAGTCATCATCAATATCCGGATCCATATCTCTCAAGAGCGCCGACCAACCGTCTGCGACGATCGTCACCAAGAGGAATGAAGCGAGGATTTGACCCAGGATTTGACTCAACATACCTAACATACCTAATCACTGAATTGGCTGACACCGTATTCACACTTCGCGCCAATGAAGGAAGCTGTGTTCGTAGAAGATCCCGTGCTCGCACGTGAGATTCGGAACTTCACAAGCTCAGGATCGACCGTCAATCCGCCAACCGTGAGTGCTGTTGAGGTCGTGACTGTCAGGGCATTCGTGGTCGTTGCCACAGTTATAACTGTGGCTGTCGGAGAAGAGAAGCCCGTCGAGAGAGACGCTCCAGTTCCCATTCCTTGAGCCTGGATTCCCCATGCTACTCCGTTCGCATCAGTTGTTGTCGCGTAGTAGTCGAACTTGCAATTGAGCGTAGAGCCATCCCAGGAATCTGGTGGGAGCCAATCCAGTTCACAACCACCAAATGTCAACGGTTGGAAAGGTATCGTGCGGAACACGTGCTCACCAAAGTAAGCGAGTGAAGAAGTTGATGCTCCGTTTGCGAATGGCGGGATGTTACAACCTGCTGCTGAAAGCGTCAAGGTCTTCTTCGGGTTAGCCCCGCCGACTGTGATATTCGCCCCACCTGCGAGGTCTAAAACACCAGTGAACGTTGAGCTACCGGTAACGAGCGCTCCTCCTTGCAAGTATAGGATGTTTGTGGTTGTAGCGCCAGCATTGGTGACTTGTTGCAGGGTTGATGTGGCGCCGCCAGAACAGCCGACGCAGCTGCCGACGGTAAGAACACCGCTAGCAGTGATATTACGCCAACGATGACCAACTTGACCAAGATCATATTGTGCATCAGGGATAGGATCTACGTTCCCGAAGAATTGGGTCGTCGTCGCGGGGCCAACTCCGGTCACAGGGTCAACAGTGATAATGTACGGCTGAGCTACTACTGTGCTACCGCCGCCAATAGCGATACCACCGAATTTACGGACTCCAAAGCCCCCGACCAAAAGGACGAGGGCAAGAGAGCCAAGAATGAGGATTCGCTTCCAGGTCATATCAGTTTCTGGTTATCCTCCGTTCAAGAGAGTTACTTCAACGTTCGTCGTTCCAAAGGTATCTGAGGTCACTTCTTTCGCAGAAACGCGAACCCAGTTAGCGTTGATGTCTCCATCCCACGCCCAGTTGATTGCTGTCGCTGCTGTAGAAGTCTTGTCTCCAGGAACAACGATCGGGATACCCGCAGTGGATGTGTACCCAGAATCAGTGTAGAGGTCGATCTCGGTCGTGCCTGCTACTTGGACACTCATGGGAACCCAGTTCGTCGGGAGGCCAGAAGCCCCGTAGAATGGATCGTTAGAGAATTCAATCAGGAGGAGTAGCTGAGAGTTCGTTTCTGCTGGTGTGTACTGCCCCGCGATATGAAGTTTCGTCATATAGCGGCTGAACAGCGCAGAACCAGTGTTCTCTCCGTATGCATCATCTAGGGTGACTGGAGCGGCCCACGTCCCAAGATGGTTGTATGTTACTTGCGCGTTTAGGTAAGACATAGTTTATCGCCTGTTAAGGCAAAGGAATTAAGCCTCAGCCTAGACAGTTCCACTCGCGATATTGTTCGCAAATTCAGCAGCGTTAGAACCAGGAACGATCGCGTTCGTGTTAGTCGCAAGCATCAGGTTGTTCTCCACAGCAATGACTGACCCGCCAAGGGCTGTCGTTCCGTAGTTAATCCCTGCGGTGAAGATGCCTCCGTTGAATTCTGTGAAGGTGTTCCCGCGAACAACGTTACCAGCATCAGCCGCAGCAGCAAAGATCACGCCAGCCGTGACTGTCCCCGTGTTGGCCGTCGTGACGCGACCAGCGACGAAGATGTTGTGTTCGATGATGTTCCCAATTCCCAAGCCAGTCACATGAGACGTCTGAGTAATTGCGCCGCCAGAGACAACGAGGTTCGAAATGAATCGATTCTCATGAATCCAGTTGTAATTGCAAGCAGTCGTCTCCATGAGGATGAAGTGCGATGCCGCCCCGCCAACAGCAGAAAGGAATACGTTGTCATGGATGTTGCAGGAATCTGCGCCAACCATATCAATTGCGATCTTCGTGGTGGCGAGGTTCATTCGGAATCCTGAGATCTCGATCCCATCACCGGTCACATCGAAGATATCAGCAGCAGAAGCTGTGAGGATCACAGACCCAGGAGAACCGAGAGCGGTGAAATGGACGTCATTCACCGAAGCAGCGATTGCAGTTGAAATTGTATACGTGCCAGGAGTCACATAGATCACATCCCCACGGCCTGCCACGCACTGTGCAAGCGCCGTAGCGATCGAAGAGTTACCGGAATACACACGGACAACACCGTCTTCATCAACAGGGAACATCTGCTCAAAGTCAGAAATGTTAATCGAAGAAGCGGGGAGGCAGTAGAAAGACTTTCCATTCCCAGAAGGGAGAGCCTGCCCAGCCCGACCATACGAACTAAAAAGATCTCGTGCTATATTTTGCTCTGGTTTGTTGAGAGGAGGTCCAGATTCCTCAGCGTAGTAATGTCACGCTTCCGCATTTTTAGCTTCCACGCCAGATGCGGTGCAGGCGTCATTTATATGAAAACTACTTCTTCTTTTTAGGTTTTGGTTTTTGTATCACAGGCCTCGCGACAGGTGACTTGGCGAACTTCACATCTCGGATGCCCACTAGATTTGGCAGTGATGCTGTATTTCCGATAGCGGGCATCTGAGTTTTTGTTTACTTCTGTTTATGCGACACCATCTCCACTTGAGAAGACAACGAAGCGAGGATCAAGCACAACTGGCTCATAGCAGGCAGAGGCCTTTGCTGTTGAGTTCTCGTTGTACCAGTTCGTACCGCCGTTGAATTCTGTCGGTGCGGAGAGCGTCGGGTTTTCCGTGACTTCGAGGTATGCCCCGAGGTTCATCATATCCACCATCAGCCAATACTTCGACTTGGTAGAATCAACGTTACCCTGGTTATCAGAGTCCAACCACATCGCACGAACGAGGCGGTACTTCCCTTGGAATGGGTTGTACACACCGCTGTTCGGCGCATCCACTGGGGAGGTGGAACGAAGGATCTTCGCGAACACGTTGTACTGAGTCTGATCAGATGCGACAAGAATCACTTCCTTACGAGCCGGACGTCGGTTACCGTTGTTATCGAAGATCTGTTGGTTTGTGATGTTTTCTGCGGCTTCGAGAGAACCTGCCGATCCCTGTGGGTTAGCGGCGATGCGGTTCCGATAGGTCGTTGCAGAGTTCGTCAAGGTGTGGGCCGTGTTGTAGAGCGAGAGACCGTCACCAGTCGAAATGTCAACCGTTCGTCCATCGATGTTCACATATGTGGTAGAAGTGCCGAACGTGAACGGATGCGTAAGGTCAAGCTCGAGGCGGTAAGCCACACCATAACCCGTGTCCGTCATGAGAGACGTGAGTTGATCCGGGTACTTGTTGTGGTACATGAAGAACCACGTCCATGGGAGGGAGATCGTTCGGCGAACAACCGTCACATCCTTGTAGTAACCAGGAGCAATCGTCCCAGTAGCGAAGTCATCACCCTGGGATGTTTCCTTTGCGAGAGAGAGACCCGTCAAGCGTTCTTCAACGCGGAACGTGATGCCCATCGCTGGGCCTTCATACCGAGAGACGTAGAACTGGCGCATCACACCGTTCACTGCGGCGAAGGATTCAAAGCCTTTGTTGAAAAGAACTTTGAGGTTTGCAGTCCAGTCAACTAGAGAACTGGTGTTTGCAATGTTTGTTGGGAAAGAATTCTGTGCCATATATTTTAGTTAATAAGATGGAACTTAGGTCGTTGAAGTCGGGATGACCAAGTAACCAGCAATCTGAGTCGCAGAGATATAATCTGTAGACTGAAAAGCACCAACGGCTTCTGCTGCACGATTCACCGTAGAAGCGTCCGTAAGATCGAAGGTTCCACCGATATCTGTCGCAACGAGCGAAGCTGTGGTGGCGATCCAGATCGAGTTCGTGCCAGCGGTCGGCACGAGCACAGGAACCAGCGTGTTGGAAGCGTAGTCGGAATCCGTAGCAGCGATAGCCTTCTGGATTGCACCAATATGCTTGGTGGTCGTAGAAGTCGCTGGGATCATGAAACCTGTCTGAGATGCTGGCCAAGCGACCAACGAGAGGTTGGCGTACACCTGGGAAGCCGTCTTCTTGAAGAACCGCAGGGCGAAGTGGTTCGACGCAGCAGTCTTAGGGATGAATGACATAGATATAATTAAGAATCTAAATACAGAAAATACCACAGTTCGTGTGGTGTGTGAGTTGAGAACTATTCCCAACCTGCTTTGTTGTTGCACGCGCCAGCAGTAGCGCGATCATGGATTTACTGCCAAGTCAGGTCATTGAGGTTTTGCGGATTTCCTCGACAAGTCCGAAAGTGCTGTCAGGTTTGCGGGTTACTGACGTCCGAGATTGACTAGATTGCTCATCGTCAAACCGATCGGCTGGGTATTAGTACCCCAACCTCACGGTCTGCAGAAGAACTAGATACATCATACCGCGCCCTGCAGAAAAAGAAAAACACTAAAAAAACTCCTTACAACTTCACCTTTCCAGCGTTACCCACTTTAGACTTGAGATTCTGGGTCGCTGACTGGCGCGTCTTCCCCACCGCTGACATCTTCACGTTTGTTCCCTTCATCGGAGTCACTGACGCTCTCACCATCTTCGGAGTCTTTTGGAGTTTCATGTTCGTTAAGTTTGATAATAGCTTCTTCGATCGCCTGGAGGCGCCAACGGTCAACCGGAGAACCGATATACGCCTCAAGAGCCTGGACTTGGAGTTCAAAGACCGCCTCAGCGATCTTCTTCAGGGAGATCACAGCCGGAAAGCCCTGTTTGATGTCTGCCATCGGGACATTCGTAGACACGAGGTGGTCGTAGATGATCTTCTCTACCGGATTCAGATCTGCAGGCTTCACTTCTGTTCCTGTTTCCTTCAGAACATCGAGGCACTTCTGAGGCGTGAGCTCAAGTTCCCAGTGTTCTGTCTTGAAGAGCTTGTTGTTCAGCTCATTCCGGACGTTCGAGAGAGCCTGCATCACCCAGTCCATCGTAGATTGAGCGTCCTGCCAGAGAATATTGTGAGAAACAAGGTTATCTAGGACGTTCTTCTGGATTCCTTGAATGGACTTCACGAAGTATTCCTGTCGGTCTGTGTTAGGCTTCTCGGTCTTGAGTTCCCACTCATCAGCGTGTACAACTTCAGCTTCTGGCTTCTTCTCATCGTCGTAGATAACCCAAACCTGATCAACATCTTCGAGTGCGACCTTCCCGTATTCCTTCACCTTCCGATCTCCCAACCAGAGGCTATTCGCTGTTTGAGGTGCAATCGTCGGTTCTACTTTGATTTCATCAGACATATTTTTCTAGTTCAAAAAACTGTGAGCAATCTGCATAGTTTCACCAGTATATGACTCTCCACGATCCGTAGAAAGAACAACGGTGTGTTTCTCATCAGGTTGATAAGGGATCGGGCGCCATTCTCCGACATTGTTCTTCTTGCAATACCCCAAGATCTTTACTGGGATCTGGTTGAACTTTGTGCGCTGGTCGAATTCTTCGTAGTGCATCTTATGTTCCTTTCCATCTTTCGTAGTGACGAGCATGAACTGCTTGTCTTCAATGTTCCCTAATCGATCAAGGGTGACCATCGAACCTGGGAGCATCTGCCATTTAATGATCGGGTTCCCATCCAATGAGCGGATGAACCCAAAGAAATCTCCTGTCTCCTGGTTGATCTCAGTCTTCACGCCCGCCTTCTTGGCTAGCTTACCGATCACTCCCAGAGCCTGGGACAACTGTGCCTGCATTTCTCTCAACTCATCTGCCTGCTTCTGCTCCTTGGGGGTAGAGAAGCCATTAGGGATCTCTTCAGAGGCGACAGGAGTGTTTACGATCACATCTTCAAGGGGTTTTGCTTCTTCTTGTTGTTTCGCCATAGTTTATGTGCTTTGCGCTAGATTTGGATATCTCCTGAGTGTTTATCGAAGTCCTCTTTGGTGAGTTTAAATTGCTTCCCGACTTCCAGCGTCTCTGGTCTGATCCCTCCGGCCGGAACTTGCGACCGAACATAACCAGCACCCGCCATCGCAGGAGCATTGAAACCTCGATCCTGTTTGCTGACCTTTGCTCGATAGTCAAAGGCGAACTCAACATCAAGAGACGGGTTACCAGACTTCGGAAGTTTCTCGACAATTTCGAGGACAGCTTTTGCTTCAGCTCTTGTGATGTTCGGTTGCTGCTTAATAAGAGAGATGATCTGTTCGTTGTATCCTTCTGCTTTCAATTCACTCTTCGCTTGGTCAACAATGGCTCTAGTGTCTACGGGCGCCGCTTCTGCGATAACAGCCTCAGGAGCTTCATCGCCTTCCTCGAGTTCTTTTACGCGACTCTCAAGAGAACGACGAGCATCGGATTCTGACTTCCGACGAGCGCGTTCATTCTTAGCGATCAAGTCTTTCTCCTTCACCAATGCATTCGCCTTGTCTAGCTGACTTTTCAGTTCAGCGACATCTTCTTGCTCAGGAGCTTCTTCCAAAGGTTCTCCTTCAGGAGTTCCTTCTACAGGAAGATCATCGAACACTTCTGTTTCTTCAGGCATGTGTGTGTTAGGAACCTTCGTCCTCCGGTTCCTCGTTAGATTGATCAGGTTTCAAAGTTTGGACGTGTTGGTCATGGAGCTGCTCGAACAGCTCGTAAAACTGTGTAAGGTGGACGGTCAAATCATGCATTACTTCCGCTTTGACGTAGTCCCTTGCCTTTATTGCTGAGATGCACTCCGCGTAACAGCTCTGAATCCCGAAGTCAATCTCAGTCTTGAACGCGGGCTGCCGGAAAACTGCGGCGGCACTCCCCGCGTGCGCTGGATTATCTCCAGGATCTTTAGGCTCAAAGAGGTTTAACATCTTTCGCTTGGTTCACTTCTTCTGAGTCAGGGACAACAACTGTGGTAATTGTGTCTTCGTTCACGAATGTCCCTTTTGTGACTACGAATCCTTTCAAAGCATCAGATTCTTTCGGGAGAACTGACACTTCTTTCGGGGCTTTGTAATCCTGACGGCAAATTGCGACATCATGCAGGACATCTTCCTTGAAGAGGATCGTGAGCAATCGTGCATATTGGATATCGTGTAACCAGTATTCCTGGGCGATAGAGTTGTTCTCTTCACCTTTCAATCTGAACCACTCTCCAGAAGCGGAAACTTGCCCAATGGTGTCTTTAACTCCGTTGATGATGACTTCACGGCCTACGTTATTAGTATGGAAGCGCATAATTATTAGCTGATACCAGCGGCTTGCATTTGTTTATTCATTTGCATATCTTGCGGAGGGGAAGAAGGCATTCCAGGCTGCCCTGGCATTCCTTGTGGCGGCTGTCCTGGCATTCCGGGTTGCTGTCCTGGAGGGGGGGCTTTGGCTAATGCATCTTCAGGGTCTCTTCCGTTAGCGACGAGGAGCATCTTGTTCGCCCAAGCCTGATCGATGCCTGGATTATTAACGTACATCTGGTATTCATCTCGGACTTCTGCCTTGTCTGCCTTCTTAGACTTTCTATCCGCAGGGTTCACGATAACCTGGATGGTGTGTCGCATTTCTTTAATCACATCTGGGTCGAGAAGGATTCTCTTCTTCGGGTAACTAGAGTTCGTAGAATCTGCCTTCATCGCAGCTCGGACTTTGTATGCCTCTTTCCCGTCCATAGGGAGTGTCGCGAATCCGACTTCTTTGTTCCCTTCAATCCCATCTTTGTTAATGGGCCCAGTCACGGTGAAGAGCTTCTTCAAGGTGCTCACAACTTTCCCAGTCTCATCATCCAACTTCTGGACTTTGAGTTTGGGATAGTTCTCCATCACTAATCTTAGCATCAACTCAGTTCGCTGTCTCTTCATTCCTGCTACAGCAGAGAAGACATTCCACATCGTCCGTAAGGCAGCTCGCTGCTGTTCTCTGATCTCATAGGCTGTAGTTCCTCCTGGTGATCCTTGCCCAGAAGCAATCGGAGGAGTCGAGGCTTTGTCTAAGTTTGTTTCGATATACTCAATCATCCCCATGTCAGACTGCGTGACTCCTTGGTGTGTGATGAGCGGCTTCGAAGAAACATCACCCTGGCTTACGTTCCCCGGACGAAACATGTTTCTGTTGTAGATTGTTCGGAAGGAAGATACCAATGGCGGTTCGATTCCCTGACGGGCTTTGTCTACCAACGCGTTGTAGAAAAAATCTAGCAGAACTCCGTCGTTGTGCATTCTCTGGACAAAGCTCATGCCTGGAGCAAAATGGGGAGAGAACGGAAACAACTGTTGCCATGTCTTTGAATATGCTAAGTCTTTAAGTTTCGTCGGGAGCGTGAGCCCAACCGGAGTCATCAAGACGTTATTGATAATAATCGCGTATTCGTTTCTCCAAATATTCTCGTAGATTCGAGCGCGGATCATTCTCGGCTCTGTGGCTGTGGCCTGTTCTTCTTGTGTTTGGGTAATCAAATCACTCTGCTCAGCATCAAGCATCGTGGCCGTCATAGGTTTAACAAACTTCCAGCGTTGCCATTCACCGAAGATCGTATCACCAGACTCCCATGGCATGACATACTCCGACCAGATATGAGGCTGGAGATGCATGAACGGTTGTGTGATATCTCCGAGGAGGATTCGGTTCAATGGGTGGACTTGTGTCCAGATTTGTTCAAAAGCCGGTTCGACGTTCTTTCTTTCCTTCAAGGAAAACTTCATCGTCGTCGGATCCCACTCAGATGTCTTCTCGACTTTGTATCGACATTGCCACTGTACATCTTCGGAGATAGTCCCGTGGACGAGTAGATAAAGCGTAGAGAGTTTGTCCTTCTCTTCTGAGAGGTTTAGCCCATCAGCGTGCTCGAGAAGAACTTCCAATCCTTCAGCCACAGGTTCAGCAGACTCTCCCCACATAGTATATGAACTCAACTCAGCTTGGAGGTTCAAATCCGCAACAGCTGCCATCACCGTATCAATCTTCTCTCGGATGGTCTGTCTGCGAGTGTTGCTTCTCCATGCTTCTTTCCGGGTGACGTATGCGAGAAGATAGCTGTCACTCTCGTTAGCCTGCATATAAGAAATAAGATTCTTCCGTTGAAAGAAATCGTATGTGTTGCTCATCACATTCCAATCGTTCGTCCACTGACCTTTCAAAATCCCTAAGTATTGCGCTTCTTTCTCATCCGGAACCCAGGAAGGGAGTTCCGGCATCTTCTCCTTATACTCTGTCAGCGACGTCATCATAAAAATCTTAGCTACGAATAAGAAAAACCATAAAGATCTACCCCATCAACTCATACCCGGAGTCGTTACCCTCCATCATACCCTGTTGTCCATTGAAAGGAAAACCAGCCTTCGCAGTCTCGAAGATCTCTCCATGGTGCTGTTTCACATATGTTGTCAAATAACGTAGGCAATCTGCGTAATGACTCGTCCAGTCATGGAACGGATGGTCAAGGAATGTCTTCTTGTCGTCATCCCACTCTTGCCGATATTGCTTCAGAGCATTGATCAACGTCTCGCAATTCTTCAAGTCAAAGAAGAACCTACCGAAAAGCCCTTTTGTAAGTTCTATCCCATGAGCTAATCCTAACTGCGGGAGGACAATGACATTTTCCGTAACCAACTGTCTGAGCTTCTGTTCTCTCGTGAGTCCTGAGGTCAGTTCTTTCACCTTCGCATCATGTGGGAGGGCGTGGGTGTGGTATCTGTATGCAGCCTTTGATCGGATAACTGAAGCATAGAAAGATAAATCCTGCCCGTGGTTGTGATAGACATCAATGATTCTGATCTCCGCACCGAAGAGCTGAAAGAACAAGACCACCATCTCATCGTTCATCCCCAAGTCCCAGACCGTGTAGACTGGAAGCATTGGTTCGTGAGGCAAGAACCCTACTCGGCCGTCTTTCTCCGCGACAGTCATGTACTTCCCGAAGTACGCACCTACGAGCGCGGCATCAAAACTGACGTAGTATTCCTGCTCAATGAGTTCATCGCTCATCCCTTCTAATCTCTCTTGCTCGATCTCTTCTTTCGAGATGACTCCAGTGTCTTCGACGGTGAGGACTTGGTAGAACCATCCTGGACTTTTCTTCGCAATGTCTAAGATTGTTTTCCCGTGGTTATTTCCTCGAGGTGTAAAGTTAAAGATAGCCCACCCGCCATTTTCTCTGAGGATCGGTCGAATGAAATCCCATGCAGACGGATGTTGAAGGGCATACTCACTGAACACACACCCCACGGGGTTCGTACCGACAATTGAGTCGACGTTATCTGTTCCGATGACTTGGAGGATGGATCCGTTGATAAATTCAATGAGCATGTCGGAGTCATTCTTTCGCTTGATGATCTCCTTCGGGAAGTGGTCGAGGAACGAGAACCCGTCTTTGTCTCTGCCTTGCCAGAGGATTTTCTTCCCTTGGGCATATGTAGGTAGAAAGTAATAATAAGCACCAACACGCTCGAACACCTTCTTTGCAAGGATGTTGACGAGTGTCTTATCCTTCCCGGCTCTGCGGTGCCAGACACAGACTGCCCGCTTGCACCCCTCATCCATCGCCTTGAGCAATGGGAGCTGGTAAGAGCGTGGGGTGAAGTTGAATGGGATTGTGATCTCCATGGGGTTCGAAGAAGAGTGAGCCTGATGCTGGGATCAGCGGTATCAGCCCGTGCAGATCCAAGGTGAGGTTTTTATCAGCTGTTCGGGGTTTGTTCCGTTCCAGGATTCTCAACGACACCTTGGATCTGATTTTGGAGATTCTTCTCTTCCCCAAACTTCACAAAGTTGAGAACGATATCTTTTCCGCCCTTCCCAGACAGTTCGACAGATTCCGTTGGCTTACCCATGGCTCTGTTCATGATTTCCTGTGCGGCCTTCCAAGCATTAGGTTCTTTATCTTTGAGCTTCAACATCCTACGTAGCTTTGGAATTGCTTCTTCTTGCGCGAGTTTCACCCAGAACTCTGCCTTTGCTATTTCAAACTCTTTTGATACAATTCTTTCAATATCAGCCTTTCGGCCGCCATTCTTGTGGCCTCCGTTGAACTTTCTCTTATCTATTTTGAGAATTGGTTCCATTTAGATCTTTGTTAAGCCGTTTCTCTAGCTTCCTTGCTCCCATCCTTGAAAGATAACGAAGAGATTTGTTTGACTAATACGCTCCAACGTTTCATGAGTCTGGGATTTGATTCCTTTCTGATTTCTGTTTCGTATCCCTGTCTCCGGAGATTGAGAGCTTTCAGTTCAGCATCCTGTTCGGAATCACATGTGTGGAAGAGAAGAAGCGTTGGCATATTTCTTGATGAGTTCTTCGAGTTCTGGCCGATTGAATTGCTTGATCTCATGCTTCTGTTTCTGCAATTCATTTAGTATCTGATCGCCATGCTTGAGCTGAAGCCTTAGAGCGTATACGTCCATGTTTCCCTTCTTCCAGATGTTACACGGCATGCACTGACAGTTCACGTTCCTCTCATCCCATCTCAATGAATGATGAGAACGGGAAACGTAATGGCCCGCCTGCATTTGCTTCCAATGCTTCTGTTCTGGACATGTGAAGCACTTTCCGTTATCTCTCTGTCGGATAAAGATCGAGAACACACGATCAAGTATCTTCTTCAGCTGTCCTGTAGTCTTGAGCTTCTTTTTCTTCAACGTCTTCCTCTTCGTCTTCTTCATCTAGAAGAATCATACACCCTGCTTTTGAATAAGTAAATCCCAGTATGAACTACTCTCTTGAGTTGGTAATAAGCCTGTTTTCAGGAAGTAATTCCGAGATTGTAGCCGGAGTAATGCTCCATACCAAAGGCTTGCATATTCCGGAGATTCCGCGATTCTGTCGATGTAGATAGCCTTTAGTACAGGAACCTGTTCAACCTTCTCTACTTCATTGATTTCTCCATAAGTCAAGCCAACAAGCTCCCAAAACGCCTCTGTGTCTTTGAACTTGATAATCTTCGGTGGTTCAATGTGCATAATTTTTGCAATACCCTCCGTATAAAGCTATCGGATTATTTATATTCTCCTTTTGGCGGATTCTGGCACCTATCGCTTGTGAGATTTCAATGAATTGGACAATATCAACTTTCTCTCGGTAATCTCTTGCGACTTGAATCCATCTCTTCCCATTTTTCTCCCAATCTCTTTTTATTATACTAAATGACTCTGAATACGGTGTTTCTTTTTCAATGAAAGCATACATATTGAAATGACAACAGATCCATTGAGCAAAATCAAACATATTAAACCCAGATTCGAGTCTTGCTCGTAACTTACCATACATATCAACAATACCTTCTGCTTCTGATTCCTTGAATGTAAATTCTAAGACAGGTTTCAACACTTCAGACGGCTCCGTTGTTTGTTTGTTTTCATTGTTTACATTCTTAGTTGACGTTACTTGCGCGTTACTTGCGCGTTGGTCGCGCGTTACTTCGCGCGTTACTGTATTAAACTTTTCCCAATTATTTAGCTGTATTAAGCTGTATTTAGAGGTTGTGAAGACAGTTACTTCGCGCGTTGATTTTAGCTTATCCAAAGAAGTGCGCACAGATTGTACTCCCAGGCCAGTTTCTTTACTGAGGTGCTTCTGGCTAGTGATGAATTGTCCTGGCAAGATCACAATACCTTGCCATTTCTTGGGCTCATAATTAGCCTTAATAAGCAAATGTAAAAATAAACGAGTAGTGTTTATATCAGAATACCACTCCCAATTCAGAATGGTTCTCCAGATAGGTACAAAACCTTGTGATTTATCAAGCATATAGTTTAAGAATCGAACACGTTCTTCATGTTATCTTTCATATTCTTTTCTATGGACTTTGCGACAATTTCTGCACCACCGTTTTTCCAATCTACAAATCTTCCACATGAGAGATCTAAGACAATCTTGATGTTGCTGTTTCCTCTTCCATGACGGGCTTTTTCTACCTTCAAATTAACGTACGATTCATATACGTTATCTTCCCCTTCTGGGACTTTCTTCTTGCGCTTCCGGTCTAGGATAAGAACTGCCGTCGCCTCTTGGCTGATTGCTGAAGTCCCTTTCATTGAATCAATAGTCGTCTCTGTATCTGTGTCTTGCATTTTCGGCTGAACAGCGAGGAAGACTGGGGTTTTATTCTTCTTAGCATACAACCGCATGTCCTTGACTGTCTGTTCAACAATCAACCGTTCTTGTGCGTGTGCTGAAGCTGGGTCTGCGTTAGTGAAGTATCTCAGGTGGTCAAAAAAGAATGCGTCAACGTCAAACTTCTCACGTAAGAAATCCATCACAGGAATACAGTCTGTTCTGAACTTCCAGTCTTCTAAGATATTAGGGAACCAAATAGGCAGATCTGTAACTTTAGCGATATGGGCGAGCTTCTTGCTAGGTGCGATCTTCGGGTCAGACAAGAGTTTTGTTTCTGGAGACATGTGAGCAAAACGCTGGATCATAATCTCTTCAAGACTCATCTCCCCAGAAAAGAAGGCAACGCTCTTTCCAGAAACGGCTAAGTCTCTTGCGATTTGCATCAATAACCAAGTTTTTCCTGTCCCGCCTCTTGCTGTGATCACGACAAAATCATCATCGTTCAAACCTCCGATAGAATCTCCGATCCCAAGAGTTGGCAGCGGCATCGGGTGTCTGTTTACAGACCTTTCAACGGAATATGTTAGTGCCTCATTGTGACGAAATAACTGTTTCCCGTAGATTTCCTCCATATGGGCCTACTTAATAGATTGAATCTCAAAATATATATCTGAAAGTTGCTGTATATGATCTGCTGTGATCCAATTCTTTTCTTCCATGTGTTCAATCCATTTCAAAAGAGTTTCATGTGTTGACACGTCCTTTTCAAGGATCCAATAACTCCAGTCATCTGGCCCTAAGCGTTTATTACAAAATTCAATAAAGCCGCCGCCATCTCTACGAACGAGTATTTCTTCAGACATAAAAACGCTTATTATCCACCTCCGTGCCTAAACCCGACTTTCGCCGGACACGGAAGGGAATAACAAGCGTTTTAACGTCACGGTTTAGGCTATGACGGACGAACATCTAAATTGTGCCTCAAGAACTTACAAAAAGCAAGTCCTCATTTCACTCGCTTTTCAATCTCTTACAATTGATTCGAATCTCATTCTTTCTCGTTGCGGAATCCTTCACCACTTCTTCTCCCCACTTCGATTTTAGATATAAGATATTCTGCTGTTCTCTCTCCTCGTTTCGGATATCTTTCACCCCTCCGGCTGTCTTATGTCCGAACTGAGCGAAGATGTAGTCACATCTTACTACTCCTCCATATTCATTTACGTGCTGAAGCGTGAAGTCGTAATCCTCTTTGAGAGTCATGTTCATATCAAATCTCAAGTGGGTCGGGAGACAGACAAAAAGATCCCCAAGAATGAAGTTCTTCATACACACTAAGTTTCTGAGAGACATCGGATTCGTAGTCGGGGAGATGCCTCCGAGCTTGAAGTTCAGCTCCTTAAGCCCTGTGTGAATATCTTCAGAGATGTCTTTCAGTTTCGCTTTTGGCGTCTCCTTCATCACTGCATGGCTCACTCCGAACTTACTTCTTTCGAAATGAGACTTCGTGAAGATGTATGCCCTCTCTTTTACTAAGTCATCTGAAATCTGGCAACACGGTTCATTCTCAGAGAAAGATTCATTTAATGCGAAGTTTCTGGCTTCCATCAGTGAGAGGCCTGTAACAATTCTCATCGCTCCGTTCTTGGCGTAGGCTTCAACATCGTTGTTTTTACCTAAAAGCCATACAGCATCTACTCCATTTAGGAACTTTTCCATCAATAATGGGGCCTCTGGTCTTTGGTGGGAGATTACATAATAGCGCATAAGTCTGTCATTTTAGATCTTGGATAGGAATGAATAACTGTTTCATCGTCCAGGTCACGTCCTGAATCTCTGAAGGGGTAAAGTCCCGAGTAAGGTTCTAAATCTTCTGTAATGGTCTGATAACCGAACAGCCTTATACTGAGGGACGGTAATACCGCCTGCGCCCAGTTCCTTGTCGGAGAGCGTGAATTTTTCTAACCTCACACAAACAACCTTCAACCACGCGCATCGTCACTTTACCGTACTTCTCATGGCTTATCCCTCTCTTATTCAGATCATCTACGATCCATTCGATTTGCTCAACTGATGGCCGCTCTCCGGGGAACATCCTCTTCAGGGTCGGCTTAGCTCCTCCTCCGATGTTGCAATATGTCTCTGGCAGACCTGCAAAACTCCACCAGTCGCACATCATTTCGTATAAGATGAGACCCTTGATCCTCATCCTTTCGAAACACCCTAGAACTGTCTCTCTTGCGAGGATGGAAGTTTCAACACCAACCAAAAGTCTCTTCACTTCACCGATCTTCGTAGATCCTTTCGGCATCGCCGGTAGAACAATGAACGCGTCTCCCCATTTGATAGAATCTGTTGTCCAATCTTCAGCCTTACCGAACTCTACTAATGGAATTCTGTTTATCTCGGATACGTTATTTATTAGCCTTAGTAAGAATATGTTGAGAATGGCATTCTCCTTGCTCATTCCTTTTATTCTCGCTTGGAGAGCTTTGGTTGTTTTATCATCCTGACGGAATATGCAGCAGAACTTATATTTCTGTAGAATTGGATCTTTTGTCCAAGGCTTCGGCTCTCCGGCTTCCTTTTTCTTTCTGATAGATTCTCTCTCCTTGATGAACCATATGAATTCTTCGTAGACTTTTGGATCTGGGGTCATAGCTTTCCATTGATCAGCCACTTCTCAAATAGTGGGTGAGGTTCACCGGCTTCCTTCCCCTGCCACGGGAGGTTCAAGAGGTCGGCTTTGAACTTCCGTCTAATTGCGGAAGAGAATCTCTTATATGCAGACTCGCTCCTCCAGACAGAGTGCACGAGTTCCTTATTTCTGTTCTTGTCTTCGAAGGTCATTTGCGTCTCTTCGGCTTCTTGAGAGAGATGTTCAATCTCAACGAGGTGTCATCTACCACATACCGATAGGTAGACTCACGGGTCATCTTCGCCTTGAGGAATCCTTTCTGAATCCGGTAGATGACTCCAGACCTACTCATCCCCAAAGATTTAATAGCTTGTGCCAGTGTTGCCATATTTCTCCTTTTGTCTTTTGAGTTTCATTTTTAATCTATATGCTCTCCTAACTGCTCTAACCATATTGTCCCTATGTTTCTTTGTGAACGGTACGCCTCTTTTATGCTCAACATTATGGCAAGAACGACAGAGAACTTCAAGATTTTCTACAGCATTATTAGTGTTGTCATGATCTTTGTGATGAACGATAATCTGCCTTCTGCTTCCGCATCGTTCACAGACACGAGGCTTCTTATAAATATCGAACACAATACGATTATAATTTCTTCCTTTCCAATTTGGATTGTTCTCAAGCCGTTGGCTGTCTCCGAGCTTTTTTAGATGTATCAAGAATTTAGATCTAAATTCTGGGTTCTTCCATACTTTAATCATTGACAACTTGCTCCTTTCAGAAGCCTCTTCTTTATGTTTCGGATCTGAGCGATACCATTTCTTTATGCTCCTTGAAAGCCTTTTCTTGACAGCAGGATTTTTATATGTCTCTCTATTTGAATCCCCTATCTTCTTCCTGGTTTCTTTTGAGAGCTTCCATCCACGCTTATTGACCATCTGCTCTTCACTCCATTTATATCCCTTCGGTACTCCCATATTTCTCAACAGACATCTTCTTCATAAGTATAGGGGAAACGAAAGAATTAGGGTGAGCGGAGCTATGGTAATCACGCACGTAAAAGACTTTGCTCACCCCGGATTCACTCATTGCTTTTAGACAAGAAGTGCAAGGACGCTCAAGACTAACGACCGTAGACCCTTTGAGTGCAACACCATTCTTCGCAGCGGTTGCGACCATATCTACTTCTGCGTGAATTGCGCTTACACAATGATTTTCTTCGATGATACATTCCTTCTCTCCGCAGTGATGATTGTATCCCATCACTTCGTCTGGGTTGTCGTCATCTGTGATGGCAATCGCAGCACACTGCGCCCGTGGGCAATCAGATTCCTGAGAGGTGAGAACGAGCTTCTCAATGATTCGTTGCATATTATTTATATGATACCTTACGAACACCAATGAGATAGTCCATATAGGTTTTAATCGGCTCTGGAAATCTATTCTGTGGTAAGGAATTGGGATCTGCCTGTTCTGTAGTGATCCAGAAAGAAATCTTGTTGAACATTTCCTTTAAGTGATCCCTTGCTTCATTGAGAGACATTCCATTCCATTCTGGATGAATCAGGTCAGAGTATTCCTCAGTTCCATTCTTTTGTGCGTCTAAAACCGCTCTGAGCTGATCTTCCCGTTCATTATAGGAGTGCATACTTCCTGCTTGATGGATGTACCAGCCTGTTGGGATCTTCAAATCAGAAGCAAGGGCCTTCCCGAGAATCCCAAACTGTGAGACATCATTCGGCAGACCCCAAAGGATGTCATTCGATCTCATTGTAGAGATCATATTCAATCTACCGTCTCGGATGAGGAATTGCAAATTGAGTGTGCAAGGCCTATCTAGCGAGTTGGTGTTGATCGCATCTGAGACAGAATAGATCGGGATTACTGCTTGTCGCGTGTCCGGATCTTTTTCAAGCTGGTCTCTGATTTGAAAGAGACTCGCACCGATTCTCACCGGATATGCCCCGTCCCAGGTGTTAGTGATCGGATTGAGAAAATCCTTCATGTTCTTATTCACATGTAGGATGATATCTGTTGGGACTTTCCCGCAGATATTTAGAAGCCCCTCGAGCAGCGCGAAGCGTGTCGGCAGCTTTCGGCTCTTTTGGAGAGGAGTCGGCTGAGAGTAATCTTCAAGTTTGAACTGATAGGCCAGCATCTCACGTATAGGTTTCCCTCGTGGAGCACAGTGAGATCCGTTCGTGAGAACGTCTTTGATGATCTCTGGGTAGGCAGACGTGATGTCATGATATGTTCTCATAGAAGTGACCAATGGTTAGAGAACGCTCGAACCTTGAAAACTGTCAACTTCGGATAAGCAGCCGCAATACGCTTCGCTTCTTTCAGGAAAAGGTTCTGAACCTTCACGGCTTCATCTGGGGTGATATATGTTTCCTTCTCTTCCACACATCGGGCTTTGAGCTTATCTGCGTAGTCCCACAAAACGAGCAAGATAGCTCCTCGATCTTCCATCTTTTTTAGATAAGAAGCATACTCCTCATCTGTCCAATCTGAGGCATGCTTTTTGACTTTTGCGTAAACCTTCTCACCAAGTATGAATCTATCGAGCACGACGTTCTCTTTTTCAAAAGCTCCTCCGAAATATTCTAAAGGATGTTTGTCAGGTTTTGAATAATGAATCCATTCTGCCCCGAACTTCTCTGCGAGCTTCTTAGATAATTGTGACTTGCCCGTTTTGTCACATCCCTCAACTGAAATCATCATAGCTTTTGTGCAACGCGATTTAGATTTATATCGTTCTTCCTCACATATTCATTGAAGAAGGAATCAGCGTCTAACCCAGAAATAAGAGCAAGAGCAACAACGATATGTTGGATGTCGCTCAGTTCTTCATGGAGTTTGTCATAGTCGATCTTCTTCCCAGCTGATGTCGCTCTCCAAAATTTCCTGCTCGGAATTTCACGAAGAAACTCTACAGCTTCTTCAACGAGAAGCTGCCAATATGTTTGAAGATATTTGGATCTATCTTCTTCTGATGAGATTGATTCAATTGGAATGAAGTTTGCGGCAAGCTTCTTTTGTCTGTCGAACAGTTCCTGTAATCTGTCGCTCATACTTCACAGCACTCACACGGCCCGACAGGAAGTTCAGCGGCGGTGATTATTTGTGCGACTAAATTATTACATGCTTCGCACCAAATACGTAGAGTATCTGGATTATGCATTCCAACAGCAATATTATCAGGCCTTCCTTTTTTCAAACATTTCTTGCAGTGAAAGTACACAGCAATGTCTGGTTCTTTTTTGTTCATATCATTGAAAGAAGAATTATTCTGCGTTCGACCTTTGGACATATCTTACCTGAAAGTCGGGTAACGGACAAGTTCACAAATAAGAGCTAAAAACCCCGTGTTCACTCGTCCCGTCGAGGGGCGGGAAATGGGTAAAAACCTCAGTGAATAGGGGGGTTGCTTTTTCAAAGAAAGTAGGGTATAGTGTTCAGGTGAAGGTGAGGTTGATCGGCCACGGCTGATCTCTCCCCGCCCGTCGTTCTCAAGAGGTCTCAATACACTAACACACGTTTTCACGTGTAAACCCTATGGAAACTTTTTCTAAAGACACTGCCGAACTCTTCCGCTTTATCCGCTCAGCCTACGAAAAAGCACATGCAGGATACATGGCAGGAAACATGACCCAAGATGAATTCTTCAAGGTGAAGAAAGTCTTCGCGTCCGCTCAACAGCATCTCATGCCTTCAAAGGGGAAGGCGATGCGTGAGATTGAAAAAGATCTCGCTAAGAAATACGGAGACTCATACTCAACCGGAAAACGGGTATGAGTCTTTTAGAATAAACAATATGCATGAAAAACAAGAGAAGTTAGAAACGATTGTACGCCGCGTTCTTTCAGAAGATATCAACACTCGAAACTCTGATCAACTTCTCACATTAAAGGTTTGGTATGAGATTTCTCCAAGTTCGTTCTGTCAAATCTTAAGTGAGTGGTATGTCTCCGTTGAGGCAATCAAGACCCACTTACCTCAAGAGAACTCTGTGAAGCGAGTCCGGGCGAAGATCCAGAATGACCACCAAGAATTAAAACCAACTGACGAAGCAGTCTTGCTCAAACGATCTAAGTCTAAAAAGAATCAAGAAACGCTTTCTCAATGGGAGAGCAAGAATCTTGAGTAACCTTTCATAAATATATGAACGTTGATTCTATCAAACTCGAAGGTGAAGAAGCCCCTTCTGTTGTTGTAACGATTGTCAAAGATACAGATAAGTATCGTCAGTATGCTGAACTCAAAGCAGAACTGGAAGCCCTTGAAGACGAAGTGAAGGTGCTCGGGATTCAGCTGAAGGGAGATATGGAGAAAGAAGGAATGCAGAAATGCTTCCTCCCTGGATTCGGAACCTTCTCCGTTATGATGACACCTCGCTACACTTATAGTGAAATGGTGAATGAGATTGAGAATGACCTGAAAGAACAGAAGGAACGAGAACGAAATGACGGAACCGCCACCGCTCAGGCGACTTCATCACTTCGGTTCACAAAGGAGAAGAACTAACTTGTATGATCGATTTCTGTATAGTCTGCAAGAAAGAACCAACAACAGTCGCGGATAAAGTGTCTGTGTTTGATCGTGACGTATGCACGGATTGTAAAAAAGCAGAAAAAGAAGGCGCACCGAAGACTCAATCTGTCAAGTGCGGATCTTGCTTATCTGTGATTATGCCTCGCACTTCTTGGGAGATCATCGGAGATGAAGCAGAGTTCAAAACTTACGTATGTCCGGATTGTGACACACCGATTCATGAAAACGGAACACCCCTTCCGATTGATTCACTCTTAAAGTAATTTATATGAGCGCGAACTTAAAAGAACACCTCTTCGGATTCGTTCTCTGCGTGATATTCGGAGCTATCCTCGGAGCGAGTATCTACTTCGGATGGTCTGACTAATATGAGAACAGCTTAAATATGAGAACAGCTCCAAAAGAAGGAAGCCAATCTGGGAGGGTCTTGCAATTTGCAAAAGATGGCACATCACTGAAGGCCGCCGCATCGATTTTATTCGGTAAAGACGACAATTACGCAGTTTCTAGAATCTATAATACGACCACAAAACTTCGATCTAAATACCGCTTAAATGTCTATTCTAGAAAAGGGTTCCTCGTGTACGAAGAGGGAGAACCTAAACAATCTCTGAACAAGACAAGCAAGAAGAACGGAGATATTACAGACCTAGTCCTACAGAATCGCCTCTTCGCGTTGGGGGCTGTGCTGAAATTGCGCCTGAAAGATTCTTCTGCTTACTTACCGACGGCCATCGCTGAGGTTGACCACCTAATTATTAAAGTCCTAACAAGCTAGTATGAAACAACTCACTGGAAAAGCCCTGATGATGAAAGAAGCAATCTTTGATGAAGGAAAGAGAATGACCACAAAAGAATGGTCGAAGGCATTGTATGGAAAAGACGATCGAAATAAAGTAGGATGCGTCTATTCAATCATGAAGAGAATGCTGAATAACGGTTACGGGGTTGTTGCCTATCCTTCTGACCCAGAAGATATAAGCTCCCCAAAGAATCTTGTTCCGCTCACTGAAAGTGTAGAAGTGTCTCGTTATGCGAACTCAGCTCAGAAATCAAGAATCGACGGCAACGCTTTGAAGTTCGGCGTTCAAAGTATGCTTGAATTGGAAGTCTACCCAGAAATGGGTAAGGAGATTGCCGAGATGTTCGAAGATACTCTCAAGGCTCTTGTTGGCCAGAAGAAACTTATCCTAGCGATTGAAGAACCTACATATGTCAAGAAGTTACAGAGTGGTAATGGTTCCAATAGATAAGATCACCCGAGACCCGACCCAGCCTCGGAAGATCTTTTCTAAGGAAGGGATCGAGGAACTTTCAGAGTCCATTAAAGAACACGGAGTCATTAAAAACATTGAGGTTGATGACAAGTATCAGATCATTTCAGGAGAGAACCGCTGGAGAGCTGCAAAGAGAGCAGGCTTGAAAGAAATCCCTTGCCGGATTATTGAACTCACAGAAGTAGAAAAGCCTAAGAGACAGTTACACGAGAATATCCACCACATCCCGATGAACCCTGTTGATATCGGGAAAGCGATTCATGAGGTAAATAAGCAAAGCGGTGGAAAGATGACCGGAGAGGAACTCGCGAAGGTTTTTGGGAAGAAACGGAAGTGGGCGACCGATCATATGTCGATCGCAGATATGCCCAACTTCTTCCAAGAAGCTATGAATGACGGGAAATTAACCGTCGGCTCTATTCAGGTGTTACGTTCAATCTTCAAGAAGGAACGTGTCGGGGTTCTGAAGAAGGGTTCTTTTGACAGAGTGGTGAATAAAATCCTGAAAGAAGAACTAACTCTTAACGCGATCAGGGATCTCGCTTCCGGTATCGCCAATTCCCCTGAACATTTAGATAAGTTTCTTAAACTTCCGCTCAAAGGTAAGCTCACAACAGAAGTCAGGTTCCTCATTGAGGGTATTTCCCCGTCGTTAGCAAGCGCGGCAATTCACGGGAAGATATCACAGGATAAGTTCTTATCAATGGTCAGATCTTGTAAGAATAGAATCTACAGCCTCCCGTACGCAGACGTAGGAATCCGTAGAGGAGAGATTAAGAAAGAGATCATCTCATTAGAGAAGGTTATTACTCATTGGTTAAAAGAAGCGAACTGATATGCCTACACCCAGCGCAGCCGCAAGAGCTAAAGATAAAGCAAGAAATGCTGGTATGGGCTCTTATATCCATAACGGGATAGAGAAGCTGTATGTTCACGTCGGACACCTCTGTTCATGTTGCTGGATGGAAATGACCAAAGAAACTTCACAAGGGAACGGATCATGTGAAGATTGTATGAAAAAGGAGCATGAGATCCCTTGCCCTCAATGGACAAAAGACATGAAAGAATACTATGAGAAGTATGAATATCTGAACAGAGGAGAATTCAATCTTGAAACAAGAGTTCTTAGTCGTGAGAGGATAAAGTTGGAATAATTAGGCGTGATATGAAGGAGGAGTGGAAAGAAATTAAAGGGCATGAAGGAAGATATGAAATAAGCTCTTTCGGAAGAATAAGATCTGTATCAAGGATGTGCCATAATGGTAACGGGATGAGGAAAGTGAAGGGTAAGATATTAACACTGTACACAAATTGCGCGTATCCCTCATATGGGTGGCGCATGTCCCCGCACCGCCTTGTTGTGGAACACTTCATTGGGAAAATCACAAAAGGATTAGAAGTGAACCACAAAGATGGTAACAAACATAACAATCGTGTTACTAATTTGGAAATTGTTTCAAAAAGTGAAAACGAAAAGCATAAGTATCATACATTAGGATATAAGATACACAATTTGAAGCTTACTAAAGAAATCGCTAGTGAAATCCGAAAGAAATATAAAACAAAGAAGTATTCTTACCCAGATCTCGCGAAGGAATATGGAGTCTCTCATATGACAATAGGCAGGATAATACGCCGCGCGCAGATTTCATACTTATAACATACATATGCTAAATAAAAGTGATAACATAAATGAACTTGCGGCAGCCTTATCTAAGGCGCAGAGTTCACTGATCGCAGCAAAAAAAGATTCTAAAAATCCATTCTTTGGGTCAAAATATGCCTCACTTGAGGCAGTTTGGGATTCCTGTCGTGATACCCTCGGAAAGAACAATCTTTCTATTTGCCAAACAATGGCATACCATGATGGTGAGAGTTTCTTGTGCACGACTCTTTTGCATTCTTCAGGGCAGTTCCTTCAAGGAGAACAAAGACTTAATCCGGTGAAGAATGACCCGCAAGGAATGGGATCAAGTATAAGTTACGCCCGACGTTATGGGCTTTCTGCGATTCTAGGGATTGTCGCAGATGAGGATGATGATGGAAACGCCGCAAGTGGGAATAAAGAGAAAGCAGAAGACAAAGTTCAGAAGGCAGAACGAGATGACATCGAGACATTAAGAAAGCAGGCGAAAGCCTTGAGTTCAGATGTAGAGAGAAAAACTCTTGCTGAGAGGATGACAGCTTCAGGTGAATACCAAAAAGAAGTTGTGAAATATGTCACAGGGTTCGAAAAATAAAATCCTTCCAATCTCATGGAGCGAACTTGATTCTTGGGAACAAGACAGAGGCCGTTGGCATAGAAGCTATATGCTTGGTGTCTGTGATCCTCCTAACAAGTATATGATCCGAGGAACCGATATCCATGGTATAATCCAAGGATCTACAGCTCCGCTTCAGGGTTCTTATTCCGAAGATGAGGGAAAAGTCCATTCCAGGATTTTAGAAGAGTCCAGAGCGCTCTTAGGCGCAGGGTGGGAATACGAGAGAAAAGCCGAGGTGGAAATCTCTGGTATATCTACGAAGGGATATTGGGACGCGGTAAGAGATCGTGTGATGTGCGAAATAAAATCCTCGACGAAACTCTGGACTCAACGCAAAGCAGAAGACCACGGGCAGATCTGGTTCTACGCTGCTCAAGCTGAAGCCCTAGGGACTCCGTTTGAGGCTTGCTTGCTTTTGTCTTGTTCTACTACTACAGGTGTGTGTATCGTATATGAACTAAATCCCACTGAAGAACAGAAACAGTCAATTGTTAATCGGATACAAAAGATGTATAATACCTTGAAAGAAGAAAATCTCTTGGAGAAGCGTATAGGCTCTAAAGATAGATTGGTATGAAGACACAAATTCCAGGAACGATAAGCAAAGTCGGGACTCTCGCTGATAATACTATCCGAGTCCAGTTCGATGCACAAGAAATAGCTGCTGAAGAAATGGCTAACTTATTTGCGTTGAAAGGCAGACTCGGCTGGATCGTTTTCAGTGAACAACTTCTAAAAGAAGAAGACGTTAGAGATCTTCCAGAAATCCGTGCTGAGTTCGGAGAAAAGACGCCAGGACAACGTCTTCGTGGGGTTCTATATATCCTATGGGAACAGACAAAATCTTCACTATCCTTTGAACAGTTCTACCGCGAGAAGATGGAATCTATAATCACGATGCTAAAGGATAAGCTAGACCCACCATAATGAAGAAGTCGAAGAAGATGAACTGTTCCTCGTGTGGAAATCCCTTCCAGCGCGTTACCAGCGGCCGCGTGAACTGCAAGAGCTGTCAGCCTTTGCAGAAAAAGCTCTCACGAATGGTAATTAAACGAAGAAAAGATTGATTCCTTCCCTCCCTCTGCCTCGTCGTGCCTTCAGTGTTGTGGGCGTGATCTGGCGGAGAGAGGGGTGGAGAAATCCATCCTAATTCGTTGTTGAATCGATGAATTAAGCGATATGCCGAGCTTCGGTTCGGCGGTCGCCCGCGCGAGACATCGCAACCAAGACGAAAGTCGATAGGAGTTGCCTCTCGCGGGCGGGTAAAACCGCAGGTAAATAGCGCAGCGTGGGCGGATTGTCGGATCGCGTCCGAATACGAGTCGCCCTCGGTCCTGTATACGCGTTGCGCTCTCGCCTCTGCCGTTTGTGGGGTAGCACGGAGAAAAACCGTGCACCTGTAATCGAAAGATTACCGCGAACTTTGGCTCACACAAACGGCGAAGGCGGGTAAAACCGCAAAGCGATCTCGATGATCGGTGTATTACCCAGATTCTAGAAATGGGTGGGAGTAAAAAACCCGTCAACAAGTGTTCATCGAGCGTCGCTATGGGTACACACAATGAACAACACACAAGCGGTGCGAACGGATGTAATGACCGTTCGGTAAATGGCAAATCTCTGCTATCAGCACAGCCGATCTGTTGAGACGTGTGTATCCGTAGCGTCGCGCTCCAATCGCTTAAGAAATATGGCATTACGAATCAACAAACAGAAAAATAATAAAAGCGGATTTACGGGAGTTTGGTATCGAAAAGACCGCAGAGCGTGGGTCGCGACGATAGAAAGCAAGCGCTACCACCTAAAAGTCTCTAAGCAGTTTCATTCACTTGAAGAAGCGAACCGTTGGAGGGTGGAGTATTTGAGCGGAAGACCTGACCTCGTGGCAGACCATAGACCGAATTGTTCCAAGTGTAAGAAAAGAAAAGATGTGAAGGATTTTAATGTAGATAGATCCCGTGCTCGTGGCGTAGAGACAATCTGTAGAGAATGTTCTCGTAAAAAACAAAAAGCACGATACGCTAAACACTTAAAATCCCTCCCCCTCTCATCGCTTAAATGAAAAATAATATGAGAACATCAACACTTCTATTCTGGTTTTCGCTAGTAACGGCGGTTCTAACGGGTATCGGAGAAACGTGTATTAAATCAAGTCCCGCATGGTTTTGTACGGCCTTTATGTCGCTCATGTTTCTTATAGCTGGCTGGTACGTGCGATCTAACAATGAAACGTAAACCCCTAACCCGCCGAACGCTTAAAGATGTTGGAAATGTATGACACGATATAAAATCATTGAGACAGACAACGGGTACATCCTCGAAACTGAATGGGATGTTGTTGATCCGATAGGCACGAACAAGACTGTCAATGTTTTTGCACATTCTGAGGATACCGATGCGTTGGAATCGGCATTCAAATACATTAGAGAAAATCGTTAATATGCCTCTCCCTGAAACCTCCAAATGCTGTAACGCCTCTTTCCATGTTGAAGGTGGAGATGAAGGTACAAACCATTACGAATGCGATGCGTGTGGGAAACCGACTGATCCGCGTGTTCATGAAGAAAAAGAAAACCATCAGAAGTTTTTAGAACAAGAGCTTTGGATAGAATTGAATCGTCTTTACAATAAGAACGACCCTAGAACGCAGGAGGCTTGGGATATGCACGTCGAGCCTCTCCTCGCCGAACAGCAGAGACGGGAACGATTGCGCATTCTCACGATCATCAAAGATAAGCTTACATTCGACGATAAGGATGCAAAGTTTCAATTCATTTCAGAACTCATTGATGAATCTTTATGACCAAACAACAAAAGAGCGAAGTCATCAGAGCCGCTTGTGTGAAGGCGAATCCTGAGATAGTGGAATTGAAGTTTGGGTGTGCCTATCGAGTGAAGAATAAACCATCCCCACTGCCCTACGTTGTAAATGGAGAAGCGATTTTGCAAACGATTAAAAATCTGGATTTGCAAATCATCGGTCGTCCCGTGCGCTTGGCAGACGTTTTGCTGGCGATCAATGAAAAGAAGAAAGACTGGTACGCCTTCGATTGCGCTGGCTATCTTCTTATTCGTGAGTTTGGAACTTCAGCATTTGAGTTGGCCGGTGAACCTTCTCCTTGGAACCTCCGCTCCGACGATCTCACCCTCCAAAGCGACGATACGATTAATTTCCTTTATGAGTTGGTGAAGTGAGTATGACGAATGAAATCAAAAAGGTTGAAGAAACTGGAATCGTCCAGAGTTCATTCAAGCGATATTTCGGCTACGTTCTCCAACTCTCGAAGGAGAAGCTAGATGCTTACCGTGAAACGAACAACATCAGCGCGGATGATTTCATCGAGCTTTTAATCACGTTTGTCGATGAAGAGCGCACAATCAAAATGAGCTATCGAGAGTTTAAGAAACGATTACAATAATATGCGATACGAAGGGACAAGAGAATCGAAGGGGAGTGATAAGAGTACAGTGCATTTAGTGGCTCTTGGAGAAGAAGAATTACGGTTGATCCACGATCTGACATTAAACGCCTACATGAACACACAGGCGCGAGTCTTGGCTTTCCAGCCCACACGACAACGGCTCAACAGCATGAGAAAGACTACGGGAGAAATCTTAGGGCTTTACATGAAAAAGAAGCTATGAACGACCTCCTAAAAATCATCATTAAGTGTGTGGAGAAATCTGCTGTGATTAGACCAGGGAACGGGCAAAAGTTAGTAGACGCTGATCTATTTCTTGAGGCTTTGAAGAGTGAAATGAAAGCGCCTATGCGTAAACATGAAGAAATCTCACCTGCACCTGTTGACCACGATACGACATGCCCAGTCTTCCATGATCCCGCTAATGGGATCTGTGATTGTTAATATGGAATTATCTCAACAAGTAGCCTCCCTAGAAATTGCTCGACGGTTGAAGGAGCTTAACGTGCCGCAGAATGCGTTTTGGTCTTGGTACGAAACAATGGATCGAGATGACACTCCACGTTTGAACAGAACAGATGAGAATTGCCCAGCGTGTACGTTGCCCACGCAGAAATGGGAAGAGAAATACTCTGCGTTTTCAGTTGCGGAATTGGGGAAGATCCTCCCTTGGGGTATTCCCGAAGGGAATCCTACTTACACCACTCTTAAGATCCTAAAATCAGATGATGGTGACAATGAAGGTTGGATCGTTGTATACGACAATAAAATTGGAAGATCCAACCAAGAAGGGGCCGATACTCTCGCAGATGCTATGGGCAAAATGTTAATCCATCTTATCGAGGCAGGAATCTTACCTACTAAATAATTGTGAAAAGGGGAGTATGAAACTTTCTGTCAAGGATCTACAGAGGCTAAGGTCGGTTGCTAATTATGCAGCCGAATCAACAGAGCCAATTCTACCAGGGGTATTTTCACCAAAAAGAGTGGATACGAAAACTGAGAAAGAAATGTGCAGAGAGATTCTTGTCTCTGCCCCCTTCATCCTCTCACAATTAATCTCTCTTATGGAAGAGAAGGAGGCGTTGAAGGGGAAGATCCAGGCCATGCATAGCATCACACGGGATTTAGAGTCTACGCATCGAAACGCACTCATTCGAGAAATCTTAGCCCTCCTCAATAGCCCTAAAGAAGAATAAATATGAGAGATTTTATCGAATTCTTTACCGAATACTTAATTGTTGGTTGTTTCTGTGTTCTCGTGGTTATTGTGATTTCCGCATTCTTTCGAGCTCAGGAAGACATGAAGTATTTTCCATGTTCTAGCTTTGCTAACACGCCTTTGAAAGACGTTCCAGCTCGTTGCTTTTATGCAAGCACCCACACTACAAATTGAATATGAGAACAATTAAGTTTCGAGCTTGGGATAAGAACGCCAATAAAATGTCAGATGTCGTTGAGCTTTCTTGGGGCAATCATGGAGACTTCGATGTGTTCACTTCGCATGGAATCAATGCTTCGGCTTTAGGAGGAGATTGTCTGATGCAATTTACAGGCCTCAAAGATCGCAATGGTAAGGAGATTTATGAAGGGGATATTGTGAAACTTGGTGGTAAAGGAGGTTCGATTACAGAAGTGAAATGGATGGATGGAGGATTTAGGGTTGAGCAGATTGAGTTTCGGGATGTAATGGAACCTCTACTAAAGCATAAAGCATGGGTAGAGTTGCATATTGAAAATAGAGGACTCGAAGTTATCGGAAATCATTTTGAGCATCCAGAACTTCTAAAATGATATGAGCAACGAACAAAACGTCGAACTAATATCTTGCAAGCGTTGTGGCGCCCACATTATGGCGAATGGTGTGATGCTTGTAGAAAGCCACAAATGCCTCCTCCCTAAACAAAAGGAAGAAGAACAATGGTGGGATGAAGAAGTCCAATATTTTAACCCTTTCAAAGAAAGTTTAAGCAGTTTTACGGGTCGGCTCATCCTCGAATCTCGTCGTAGAACGTTAGAAGAAGTTATTGGATTGGTAGAAGCATCCTACATGATGGAAGATCATCGTCTTATAGATAAGCAGGCTTGGAATCAAACCATTACCGTTGTCCTCTCCCGTCTCCAATCACTACGGAAATTATGATTGACTCCGATCTCACTGCCCCAGAGTTCCTAGAGCCTGGAGGTGTACAGCGGTATCTTTGCCAACGGGGTCAGCATTCCTTTCTAAAAACTGGAACTGGCTTCGGGCCAAAAGATTATTCCTGTGTGGGTTGTGGAGAATTAATGGAACCTAACTCCCTCCAGAAAGGAGGGAATAATATGGCTACACGCTACATAATCACTGAAACAAGCAATGGGTTTATTCTTGAGACTGAATGGGACGTTCATAATCCTTTAGACAGCTCAAAAAATAAAGATCAGGAAGTGATGGTATTCGAGACTGAAGGAGATAAATACGCATTAGATAAAGTGTTTAAGCACATTCAAGAAAATAGATGATATGCCCCTCACCCTTAAAGAAGCCAGACTAGCCCAAGAAAAAGCAAAAGACGAAGGTAAGATGAGTGATGTTTCTTTCTTCTCAGGATATATTGCAGCATTGATTGATGTAATGCCACTTGAAAAGGATTACCCAGAAACGATGCCTGCGAAGCCCTACTCTTTTACTAAAGATGATTTTCAAGATCATATGCTGCGCTGTAAACAGCCCGACTCCTGCCCCTGTGGAGCTCCACTTGATAAGCCTGAGTTGTGTACGCATGGAAGGGAATGACTTTTCAATTCCTGGCTTACACGCTTTAATACCTTTAAGCTACTCGAAGAAGGAAACAACAACCTTGTACACTCCAATTCGGTTAGCGGATAATCTATTTCTGGGCTTCTCCTTCATTGGCGTAAACAGTCGCGCTGTATAAAAGGAACTCCTGGAAATAAATAAACGCGCCTCCTGAGTGGGGCGCGTTTTGAGTTTCATCTCCCTAAGGATGATCAGAAGCCGGAGGCTCTGTATCTTGCGAGTCTGCTGGAGGAATATGGTAGACGTCCATCTCTCTCGGAAGAGCAGGGGCCGGAGGAATAGACGTATTTGAAAACGCGCAGGTGATGATCTCAGAGAACGTCTTTTCACTGTCAAGTGTCCGGAGATCAAATCGCATCACGCGCTTGTTCCTCGAACGGACGATGATCGTTATCTTCGCCCCCTGCTTCATTGAAGTCCAAAGTACATACAAGTCTTCGGCAGAGTATGGCGTCTGAACCTCTACCAAGACGCCGAATTTGTCCTTGAAGTGAGCAGTAACGCCAACCATGAGATCACTAATTAGGCTCTTCATGGAGAAGCCCCCTCCTGGGGGTACTTCTTTTTCAAGTAGAATTGGAACAAGCTCTGAGAAGAGCCACTGTCTGTCCAGGCTTTGAATGTATCTTCGCATCCAGCAGAACAGAACTTCATCTCTCCTTCTTCAGAGACAGGAACCCCAAGGGGCCTGTCAAAAGAACAACACACCGCACAAGAATCTTTCATACTCTCCTCCATGATCTACCCCATCGGCGGAGGAGGAATGCCGCCCATGAGATAGATGAGGGAAGAGGCTATTCTCTCTTCCTAGAAATGTTCAATTGAGTCGGTAGACGATATTTACCGTCTTCTTCCTGTTGTAACCCAAGAGCCGCTAGCGGGAGGGCGGCAAATGCTTCTACTGGGCCTTTATGGTCAGGCTTCACATCCACCTCAAACCAGCTTACTCCTTGTTCATCAGTTACGAGCTTCGCGCCGTATTTTCCTTTGAGATACTTCGCCACGTCTTTTTCGTAAAACTTGTAGATGGGGTCATGACTACCGAAGCTTACCCATGGCGCAGGCATTTGAACAATATGACCAATAGTTTCTTTGTTGTCTTCGAGTGCGTCAACAACTTTCAGCACCAACGCATCGCCTTCCACTGCTTGGATTTCGTAAGTGAACTCGTTAAAGCTCTCAAAGATCTTATCTCCGACTTTAGTTGTTTCTTTCAACAACGGACTTCCAGATACAACATGAGAAAAAACATGTGGGTTGTCTCTATTTTCCAGGCCCTCAATCTGCATTGCAGTTTTCCCTGTTGGGAACTGAAGTTTCGTTTTTCCATCTTCTGCTGCTTTCTTCACTTCTTCTCGGATCATTCGGAAGTGAGCGGTGGGATCGTTGTATTGTTTGAGCTTCTTCGTAGCATCTATCGCCGCTTGTTGTGCATTTTTTGCACCCTTTGTACCTCCGCCGTAGCGATTGATAATCGAACCATACGACTCGTCGGGGTTTTCGGCTTGGCGAAAAATATCAGTTGTCTCTTTTTCAAGATTCCCCTTCTGATACAAATCACTCTGCACCTCAATCACTCTCCGAGTAGAGTTGTCAGCCATGTCTTCTACACGGGTGTGGCCGAAGTAGTTCTTTACCTTCATATTACTCCCATCTTCAACGTTCCCCCAATGCACATCTCCAGCTGAGGTCTTGATAGGGCTTTCGAAAATATGCTCATCGTAGTCTTTCACAGCCCCACGAAGCTCATCAGGGAGTGAAATGTTCTCGTATCTACCAGTCATCTGACTATCTGAAACATGTTTCACCTTCAGTGGGAGCAATTCCGTCTTCACCTTCTCTGCGAACTCTTTCACGTTCACCTTATCTCCTTTTTGAGAGTCTAGGATGTTTCTTAGGAGATCTCTCTCGACCTGCTTCACATCTCCAGAGTTTGTGAGGTCTGAGATGAATTGCTTACTTACGATTGATTTACCTTTTAGTTTATCTACAATCTTAGTTGTCAGATCTTTGAAGCCTTGGAAGGTGTCGGGGACTTTAGGCATCGCGGGAGACTTCTTCCCCATTGATTCCATCCACCCCTCTGCAGGCTTCTTACCTTTGAAGAGAGCAGCTTCTTCTGCGGCAGCTTCTTTATCTAAAAACTTCTTCACAGCTTTAGGGGATAGCTTCTTCGCTGCACCTCTCCCGACAGCTCCCAATTCTCCAGTCTGTCCCATCGTAGCGCCCATGATCTCGTTCCTTGAGACTTCAGCGGCTTCAGGGCTGAACGCAATTCCTCTCGCCCGAGCGGCTTCTGGCGTAGTCCCCTGTTTTATCCCCTGTTCTAACAAAGCCCCTTTTGTCCGTTGAGAGGCGACGAAGTCTTGAGGAGCAGACATAAGTTTCTGTGAAAGTGGACGGCTATCGAACATCTGTTGTTCAGCCTCGGATTTGGCTACTTGTCTCCGAGCAACGTCCATATCGGCTGGGAAGGCCATTGAAGAGGCTCCTGGAGTCACCGTGGAAGCCCCTGGAAGGCCTTTAGAGAGGTTTAGAACCGATGGAAGGCGTAAGTTACGTAACCAGTTCCCCGCACCCGTTACAGCGTCCTGTAGGGGCTTCTGCAGACCTCCTAAAAGAGGGCTAGATGAGCCTGTTGGATTTGGGGAGGAAAATGAGGAGATTTGTGGCATATTTTAGACGGGGTTGGGGCGGGGGCTTGCTTTTTTCTGAGAAAAGAGGTATAGTGTCAAGTCACTCAATAATCAACCACAAAATATATGATCTACGGAATTATCATTGTTATCTGTTACTCAATCTACAAGGCTCTTGACTAATCACTCCCCGATTAGAGACTTTCCGCCTTCAAAAGCCGCGCCAAGCCCAACAGCGGTCGCGCCCATCTTACCGATACTAGAAGCGGTGGGGTGGGCTTTTTTGAATCTTGAAAGTCTTGTACTTCCAATCTCCTTAGCTCCTTTTTCGGCGATATTTTCCATCGCATCGTACATTCTCGTCATCTTCTTCATACCCTCCTTGAATTTGTTATCCGTGACACCAGTTTCATTGATGATGAAATCATTGATAGTCTTTCGAGTGTCTTTGATCGCCTGTGTGACTGCTGTGTCTTTTTCTGCTTGATACAATCTTGGGAAGTCTTTCTTCACTGCAGCGTCAAATTCCTTTCTAGCTGCCCAAAGTCCTTCCATCGTTTTAGGATGTTTCGCAATGATCTTCATCGCCCGAGCGCGGACTAAGTCGTAACTTTTTTCTAGAACTGTATCAGCTTTGAACAATTCAGGCATTTCCTGATCCCGGATTCTTGCATTGATAGTCGCCTGATTGAAGGGCTTCTTGCTATTCTTCAAAAATGGCTTCACTTCGTTCTCAGCGATATTTTCGATAGCAGAATCAATAGCATCTACATTCTCTTGAGCTGTCTTCTTTGGATTCACAATTCCTTTCACAGACGCTGCGACTTCTTTATCTGCTTCTCCAGGAACAACTTTGATTTCTCCTCTAAGACCGGTAATTTCTGTCGATCTACCCTTCTCCCCGAGAATGGCAGCCTTCCCAACCTTTGGTGTAGGCTTCGCTGGCATCACATATTCAGCTAGCTTTGCCTCCGCTTTTCTAGCGGCGTTCTTTTCGAGTGAAGTGGCTGCGCCCTTCACAATGTTTTTACCTTCTACTCCTGCGGCTCCAGCTGGGGCAGAAAGGGCTGTTTCAACTGCCTGTGTCCCCATTTCTAATGGCGTCATCACATCACCACCAGCGTCTCTTTGATCACCAGAAGGCATTTTCACCTCTCCGATCCCTGGGAGATTGAAAGGTTTTAGCAGTTCATTACGAACGTCCTCTTGGCCTGTCAGTCCAGCGTATTCTGCCGCGAGCCCTCTGGGAAGTTGGGCGACGGCCTTTATCGGAGCTTCTACGGCCCCCTTCGCTAAATCCGTTGCTTGCTCTCTCTTTTTAGAATCAGCGAGAACCCCGCCAAGAGGCCCGAATAACCCTTCCGCGACAACGTTCTTTGTTGTATCAACTGCTGCCTTCATCCAAGGATGAGAATCTAACCAGCCTTGTTTAGAATTATCTTGTTTTGTGACTGTAGGGATTACAGGATCGCGTTGCGGAACATATGGTTTGAATCCAGATGCAGGCTGAGTCGTTTGTGAGTTCTGAGAATATGAACTACCGAATCTACTAGACCCCGAAGAGTTCACAGATGTCTGAGGAGAAGCTTGAGAGGCCTGTTGCGCAGGCTGCGCGGCTGGTTGTTGGGCTGATTGCTGAACTGGTTGTTGAGCCGACGCGCCTGTCTTTTCTCTAGGATTGTATGGAATGAATGGCATATCTATTGGTTAGAGTTTTGTATAGATAGAAGAGTCAAACTCCGTCAGAGGGATAGACCCGACATTTCCTTCCCTATCTTGCACCCAGATAGAACCGGCAGGAGGGTTTTCTTTTGGCTTCACATATGCACCGACATCGAACCCTGAATCCCTATAGGCATTGATGTAGGAATTATGTTTCGCAGTCAGAAGTTCTCGGATACCTTCCAATTTATCTCTCGCGACCTCTGGAGTGTCCGTTAGTTGAGGGAGCATCTTTCTGTACTTGATTTCATCCTCAGCGCGCAGGACTCCCCCTTCAAGATATGAACCGATAATCTGTGTAGCTCGTTTGAAGTTATCCTGGACTGTAGCTCCTTCAGCGAGAGGGTTATTCGATTCCCACACCCCTCTAACTGGTCCAAATAACTTTTCGTTATTATTGATCAGATCTTCAAGCTCAGTGAGAAGCGGGCCTTCTGTGAGATTTCTCCCCCCAGCGAGAGTGTTCGATTGACCAGATTCAAGAGGCCTTGTCTTCTTTTCAGTTTCCTTAAGCCGCTTCTCTTGTTCCTTTGCATACCAGGCTTCAGCATTCGCTCGATCAGTCTTCCCAACCGGAACACCCTCCTTATCTACCCCATACTGCCACTTTTTACCTGGGTTCGCTTCTAGGTACTGAGCGTATAAAGACGGTTCAGCAGATTCATCTTGCTTAGGCGCATTTCGGTTAGGCGTTACTGCGTGATTATCCGCTGTACGCATTTCTACGTGGAGGTGATTCCCTGTTGAGAACCCAGTGTTACCTGAAAGCCCGACGGACATTGAAGGATCAACAATCTGCCCCATCTCTACACCAATCTCAGATAGGTGGCCGAATCGATAAATCGCCCCAGTGTCGATATCCTGCACATCTACGTAATTCCCATAATCGTTGTTAGATCCAGAAGATCGTTTCAAGTTCCCGTTATACTTATGAACTCCAACAACCTTTCCGTTGATCTGTGGAGTCATTACTTCTGTCCCATCAGGCATCGCCACATCCCAGCCTGTCAAGTTCTTATGAGAGAATCCCTCTCCGGGTTCTTGAGTGACTCTAAAACCTTGTGCAGTTAGGCCATTCACGTAAGAAGTCGCAGTGCCGAGCGCTGCGTCTCCTTCACCGTATTGCCCTGAATTGAAAACTTCAGTTTCTGTGTCAGTGTTTGGATCGTAAACTGTCCATCTACCAGTTTCAGGATTGATTTGCGGGGCTACGTAATGTTCACCGATATATTGTGCGTTCACCACATTCCCTTGGGTGTCTTTCGCAAGGATATACTGACCCGGAGGTCCATACTTGTTCGTCCCCAGTGTGGCAGTGAATGTTTCTGTCTTCCCGCTCATAGACATCTGACCAGTGATGGCGAGACTCCCCCCATCTGGGAGTGGGAGGTTCATCGTTTCTCCGATCGGAAGCCCTGCGGCGATATCTACCGCGCTCTTATACACATCTGCCATGTCCTTGGCATTCTGAATATTCACAGATTTTTGCGCAGTATACATCATCGCTTTCATCTGAGAAACACTCACACCATTCTCTGCTGAGAGGGCCTGATATGTCTCATCTGGGATGTCTTCAGGTTTTGCACCGCTTTCGATCATCATCTTCGCGCTCTCGAGCGCAGACTTCTGATTAAGTTCTCTCTCTTGGAGGTCCAGCTGGCGCATCTGTTTCTTGAACTGCATCTTCTGCATCAACTGATTCTCGAACGTGGTCTTTACTTCCTGCTGCTTCATCAAGAGATCTGTATACTCTTTTCTCCGGCTCTCAGCGAATTCAAGTTTCTTGAAGGCTAATTCTAGATCATTATCTTCGAATGCCATCGTCGCTTCATTGACAGCTTTCCGTTCAGAATTCGCAATATCCCTTAGCGCTCTTTCTCCTCCGGAGATCGTATCTCTGAGGTATTGCATCTCTTGAGTAGACCCCGTCGCGCCGAGAGATGCCATTCTGGTCTTGACCATCGCTTCAGCCTGCTTGTTGGCGATTTTTTGGTCTTCGATCTGTTGTTCGGCCTGAGCGTGGATATCTCCGACGTTTGCTTTGTATCTCGCTTCAGATCTAGTCTTCTGGTCATCCAGAAGTTTGCTCATCTCATCATTCGTATCCTGAAGAGACGTTGCCTGGGCCTTAATTGAATCCAAAATCTCCTGGACTTCAGGCGGGTACTGTGTTGTCCATTCTTCGCCCTCTCCCGCTCCGTTCGTTTGGTCGAACGAAGACACGCCACTCTTCGAATTCGCATGTGGCAAAGGGTTTTCAAGTGCTGAAGTAATCCCTGCTCCGATCATTTCTGCTGCTAAATCTGTATCCTCAGAAGTTATCACTCCTTTATTCGGCGAAGCGAACATTGTCGTGATCGCCGCTTTCTGATCAGCAGTAAAAATGTTCCCTTTTGTAGGATCCCAGCCTCCGTAGAAATTGTTCGTAAGTGGGTCTTTGTACGTCCCAGATGCTGGGTCGTACACCACGCCCATTCGTTGAGACGTGTACGGCTGCCCCGTGGCTGGGTCTACAGCAGCCCCAGGAGAAGCTACCTGACCTGCTTCGAATGCCTTCGCTCTTGCATGTCTCTTTTTCGCCTCTTCGAGAGAGATCCCGTTCATCTTCATCACATCATAGATCTCTCTCTCATATTGAGAGGCTCCAGCTGGGAGCTGAGGTGTGGCCCCGGGAACTTGTGAGTATGTAGAAGGAGGGGCAGAAGGTTGAGCTGCTCCCACGGGCATCCCGTTCAAGCCTTGATTCACAACTCTGTCCCACTTCCCAGAAACTTGGTTCCACACATTCGATTCTCCTGCAGAAGCCACAGGTGCTGGAGGAGGGGCCGTGGCGGCTGCCGCAGCTACCGGGATGTTTGAGGTAGACGGAGGAACAGGGTTCTTCGGCGCAGCCGTAACAGGAGCGTTATATGCTTTCTTACCAGCAGCTTCACTCATCTGTTGCGCTGTGAGTCCTTGTGAGTTCACAGGCGCAGGTGCGGAAGGGACATTAGGATCTGCGACTGGCTGAGTAGTTGGGATGACTGCGTTTGTTTGTCCGGAGGTTGTTGCCATATTAATGTGTGGCTATGAGGATAACGCGCTATAGGTAGTAGAAGGCTTCTTGAACGAAGTCTCCTTCACATTAGGCCCAAACGCGATGATCTTGAAGAAGTTCGCAGTCTCAATCATAAACTGAATATTGTAAAACGGTCGTCGCTTAGTGGTGAGAACAAGACGAAACCTAGCCGCCCCGCTGGGTGAGGTCGGATCCGCCCCGAACGGCGCCACTCCGAACGGCTGATCTCCAAATGGGCCGATAGAAGATGGGCTATAGAAGAACTGCCCCTGTGTTCCGGTGAGCGTCCCAGAACGAGACTCAGCACCATCATCATAAATGACTGTAAAAGTAGCTGAACCGTTACCAGCCATCTCCCCCTCTACGTAGTATTGATCGAACTCTTTTCTAACATCCTTCTTCCCATACGTATTCTTATTAAAAATAAACGTAGAGTTGATCGGAATACCTTCATCTTGCACTTCCTGGTTCAAATCAGAAAGATAATCCTGATCCCCTGTCCATAATTGGAGAGTATCTGGGGAAGTGGCTAGAGTCCCGTAGATGTTAGATTCATACACAAAATAAGACGCAATCGGCATCCCAACCCAAGGCGGTTCCCAGCAACTATATCTTTGATTGTAGACTAGCTGCAAATCGTTCGTAGAAGAATCTGTTCCTTCTTTACAAGAAACAAACGCCCTACCCTTCCACCCGATTCCAGCCGTTTCTGTATCAAAAGGAATGATATCCGTTAGGGCTTTGATCGGGTCAGAGATAGGAAGAGACTGAGGATAATCAACCGTCTGTACCCGAGCGATGTCTTGAATAGTCCTTGTTGGAGAAACAAAGAAAATTGCGTTGTCTGCCTTAAAGACCCCTAGTGCTGAGACAGAACCAGAATCCCCAGAACTCTTTTCATCGTAAGCAGTTTTGGATCTGATTTGAACAATATCGTTCCCATCTTGGCTGAAGGTTAAGTCCTTCACTGTGGCGGGTTTGAAGATATAGTGGTCTTCTTCGAACTGAACCATTCCCGTCACATTCCCTCCTCCTTCTGCGATATTGATAATAAACCCATCTGTCGCCGCGCGAGGAGAGCTGAACGTGAAATCCGTTGGGTCGTCGGTCTTGCTCCCGTACACAGCTCCGCCCCCCGCGAACCCAGAAGAGTTCAAAACGTTAGCGACTAACACACGAGCATTATCAGATGCGAGGAGGACGTTTCCTTTCGGGGCTGAAGCATACTGCGTCGGAGTTTGAGTGATCGCCATTCCAGAGACCAGCGGTGTAGACCCATCAAGCCCGTTATTCGGGTCAGGAGTGACTCCGGTGAATGTCCCCATAGACACGCCTGTGTATGCGAACGTCCGTACTTTATCAGCTGTAGACAACTGGATATTTCCGGTAGGAGTAAAGAGCGCAGCGGCCAGCCCGAACGAACTCTGCGTAGTGATGGTTGTTGCTGACCATTGTGAAACGAGGTCAACTGCGCCATTCCAGATACGGTAGTTATCCGTCCCATTACACATCACCATCTTATTGAAGTTGTCACTGTTCAAGTCATTTGTGGCGAACCCAAACTGCAGGTCTGTTGTAAACCCTGATTCGAGGATAACCCAATCTGGCCAACCATTAGCCCCAATTAGAGCATTCTGTTGAGGATGAAGGTAACGGGTATACGTGCTGAAGGAATTGATCGGGATCTCGAACCCATCTCTTCGTCTCAGTCGAGCAGAGGAAGTCGTCCCACCTGTTAGAGCTGTGAGAGGAGTGCCTAAAAACCGCGACCCATAACGAGTGCGGGGCTTCCCGTCATCGTCAATGATCACGTTAAATGAACCATTCACCATGGATCCGTCCTCGACCTCATCAAGCTGAAGTTTGTTCTGATATCCAGCAGTAAAAAGCTGAGTAAGTCGAAAATGTTCTTGGGCGTTTCCCTCGTATGGCATATCAATTTAGGAAGTTCTGAAGTTGTTCGGTTTCCATATAGGCCGTGACAGGAATCTCGCGTTGTGATGCAAACTTCTCCTTCAAGTCTTCTTCTAGCTTCTCTCTACGGTCTCGATGGAACATGGCTTTGTTAGGATCGATGTCATACATCACGAAGACATTCTCCATCAGATCATATGTCAACCAATCAATGAACTCATCATCACAATTGAAGTAGCTAGAAGTATCGTTCTCATCATCGAAACTTTCTTTCGGGAGTCCGGTGGTTCCATCGATAACAAGATATCCGGAATAATAATGCCAGTCACAAAGCTTTTGTTCTCGCATGTAAATTCCGTTAATACACAATCCTGTCTGGTCTGTCATTCCTGCTGGATACGTAGCCCTGAAGAGAAGATAATCAATAGCAGAATTATCTGGTGTTCCTGTCGTTTGTGCGGAAGTGACAGTAGACCAATCAAACGCGAGTGTGTTCCATCCCTGAACGAACGCTCCTCCGTTCTGTTGAGCAGTCACTGTCAGTTCGTAGTAATTCGAAGAATCAGATCCCCAGCGCATTGTAAATGAGGTGTATTGAGTCGTCACTGAAGGCAGATACACCCAGACCGTAAGTTTCCCTACATCTTGAATTGAGCTTGCTGATAGATCTACCGAGGTCATCGTTGAATTCGTAATCTCTGCGAAGTCATTCACCGATTGTGAAACATCGATATCGAAAGAAACAGACCCTGCTCCTGTCTTGAAGAGGAGAGTGTTTGTTCTGACGTTTGCCGCATCTGAAGCGGCGGTAGCGACCCAAGTCCCCTGCCCTGCACCCGTATACTCTGAGGCTTGGTTAACAGTCGCGACTGTAAGAGCAGGGGTGACGAGGTTGATCAATGCTAACCAGTTCGCCCCATTCCGAGATTCTGAGTATGAATTGATATTCAAAAATCTTCGCCAGAAATCTGCTTCTCGTTCTACTCTGTAGAAGTCATAGTTATCCGGAACAACCCCAGGCCCAGTGATCGCTGCATAATCTTCATATCCTGCAGGGATGGCATACTCGTAAATCCCACTCATCAAGAACACAGGTGTCTTATACATCTGTGTTGGGAGTTCCATGTGTCTACGTGCACGCCGAAGAGCCTCATTCAGGAACAGTGTGATGTTCGCCGTAGATAGAGTCCCATTTGACGAATCAACAATTCGTGTGTTCGCTTGGGTGAAATAGTCCTGAAGAGTGAATGGCATATCAATTCACAGTTAATGAGAATACTTGTCCCGTATTACCCGTAGATCCTGCCGTGCCATTGACCCCCGTCCCAACTCCGGCTCCTGCTGCACCTGCCGCGCCACCTGTAACAACTGGAGTCGCGCCCAAGAAAGTCCCAGCAATGATAATAATTGCTCCTCCATTCCCTCCAGATCCTCCTCCGCCTCCACCGCTGTTCGTTTGCCCGTTACTCGCTGCTCCTCCGGCTCCTCCGAGGCTCCTGATGATGAAGTTATTCGTAATGAGCGGTGAAGCGAGGAAAACGATCCCACCATTCCCACCTGCTGCGCCCCCGCCGCCGCCGCGGCTTGTACCGTCATTCCCTCCAGTCCCACCCCCTCCGTTCCCAGGAGCAATCGTCACTGGAACAATGGTCGTGCTGCTAGCTTCCGCGAGAGTCATCGCGAACGTGTAATACTTCGGTTGATTCAAAGAGGCTGCGAATGTACCTGCTGCGCCTCCCGCAAATCCGCTCTGTGTTGCCCCAAGCCCGCCCGCACCGCCAGCCAACCCTGCGGTATTTATGATTGAGCGTAAAGAAGAAGAACCTGAAATCCCAGCTTGTCCGCCAGAGTCATGCGGAGAACCTCCCCGACCACCATGCGCGCCTGCTGGTAACGACCCAAGAGATGAACCGCACCCAAGACCGCCAGTTGTGGTATTCGAATCCAAGTTCACCGAATCTGTCCCAGCGACTCCGTTACACTGGATAATACCATTGTTTGTAATGCTTGTTTTCGCGAAG
>Ga0137430_1000035_pt1 | contig 46003 bp, 73 predicted proteins | sample EasRivERMZT754_2_FD_104651 | JGI IMG/M metagenome (GOLD analysis project Ga0137430, IMG submission 104651) | Soil microbial communities from meander-bound floodplain in the East River, Colorado, USA - East River MetaG ERMZT754_2 | ecosystem: Environmental > Terrestrial > Soil > Floodplain ...
ACGCGGTTTGGTTTTAGAGGGAACGATCCCTTACAAGGCCAATGATCGGGTCATAGCCTGGACTGACGGTCTTCGAAAACAAGTGACCGAGGAAACCACAAAATATCGTATCCGGTCATACCAGTCGTTGATGATGGCGGGTAATCCGGTTGAAGCGCTGGTCAAGCAGTCAGTTATGAAGGCCGGTGCGGTTGCTGTTTCGGCAGCGCTTCCGGCGTCATTCATGGATCTTGATCTGAAGAATTCGATTGTGACCGAGGGCGCTGACAATGATGGAATGCACGCTTATCACGCGATTGCTATCGTTGGTTGGCGTGACGTTCCAAATGTTGGCCCATGTTGGCAAATTGCGAACTCCTGGGGTGATTCCTGGGGCGCTCAAGGTTTCGCGTTGTGGCCGATCAAAGACTTTGCGAAACGCTGTCAATCAGCCTGGACATTCGGCGTGTGAAAATGTCGAATACTCGGGTTCATTAAGGAAGAAACATGAGATTAGACGAATTCTACACGGCTGTGGCTGTGAAGAATGGTCTGTCGTTTGCGCAGGCACGGAAGATCGTTCGTTCAGCGTTGGATGAATTGGTCTCCGTGGCTTGTCGCGAGGATCGGCTAATTATCCCCGGGTTTGGGACGATTTCATCACGGGTTCAGAAATCACGGACGGTTCGGCATTTGCGGACAGGTCAGGAGATTACGACACGCGAGAAACGTGTGCCGAAACTGAAATTCGCCGAGTCAGTACGTGAAAAGGTGGCGGGCGATGTCATCTAAACCAGGCCATACGTGTGCCGCTGTCGGTTGCCGTGTGATTGTGCCGACTAGTTGGCTAATGTGTAGGATACATTGGTATTCCCTGCCGAAAGAAATGCGGGACCGTGTATGGGCAACGTATCAGGATGGTCAGGAAAGCGAAGGCGGACCAACACCGACTGACGAATACTTTGCCATTGTTAAAGCGTGTATCACATACTTATATCCCAGCGCATAAGGCGTTGCGGTTCAATTCCAAGAAAACTCTTGACTAAGTCATGTAATGTCGTTATTATAGTGTACATCAGGTCAGAATCGGAGGTCTGTATGTCTGTTGCTCTACGGTAACGTTTGTCGTGCTGGGGGTGATAGTACGGCGACACTTATTTAACTGAGCCGTGACCCACATAGAGTTCAGGGTTAAGGCACGTAGCGGGTCGATAACCGACCAGCGGGCTCTGCCCGGTTGAAGTGGTGGTCACTATAAAACCACGAGCGACCCTGCGCAGTGGGCAATGCAATCATAGATCTGTTGGGTTCGACCCATCAAAGGAGCGGATGTGACACGCGAACAGGCACTCGTAATTCGAAGCATGAATCGTTATTGGGAAGAGGTGGCAAAACGCGACGGGGACACACGTGAGATCCTGGGTAGTGAATTAAGTGTCGTAATTCGCGAGCTCGGGATAATTGCGGTTTTGAAAATTATTGCCGAAGAAGCAAGCCGGGTTGCTCAGGGCGCTGGCTATGGGGCGAAGGATAGTGCGCCATGACCACGGAACAACTGAAAGCGATCCGCAGCAAAAAGCGTTACTGGGTTGAGGTTTCGGAGCGTAAGGATGATTCACGCGGCAAATCGCGGGGGGAATTGATTGACATCGTCGGGGCGTTTGGCGAGTTCACTGTGTTGGAACTGATCGCGGCGGGGGCGAATCACCTGATTGAACTGGACAACCAGCGTTTGGCGCTGGAAATGCATAAGGCAAAACAAGGACAATTGCGATGACCAAGGACAAAAAATACGGCGACATCACGACGGCTGAACGCGAATTCATCCTGAAATGGGCGGACGAAAACCGCGATAAAGTCACCCGTGCCGGGGTGATCTGTTTCTGTCGAGACAAACACTTTTCCAACAGATCGGACAAGGATGCTGAAAAGGCGTTCAAAGAGAAAGTCGCGGAGGTTTATCCGCTGTTGTTTCCAGAGAAGATATGAACCAATCGGACGGTGATGCTGATTTCTGGCAGGCATTGCGTGACCAAGCTAGAGCAAAGCGGGCGCGTAATGTTGAATCGTCCACACGGGCGTTGACGTTGCTGAAAATTCCGTGGTCATGGGCTGACCGTGATTCGAATCACATTCTGATTGAGGCTGATAGTGCCGTGTTCGACTTCTGGCCGTCAACAGGTTCATGGACTATACGCGGATCGAATGAGTTTCGGCGTGGTATTAAGACGTTGGTTCAGCATTTGCGGGATAATTCGGTGACATTCGACAACAAATTACCAATGGCGCACCTGTCAAAATGGACTGTGATACTGGCGGAGCAAACGCATGAAAGTGATTAGCATTAAACAACCGTGGGCTGAACTGATTGTCGCTGGTGTAAAACGAATTGAAAACAGAACGTGGCTTCCGTCCCGGGATAAGTTGGCCCCAGGTGAGGTGATCGCTATTCATTCTAGCAAACAGGAAGATATTGGTGCGTGGTCGCACATTCACAAAATGGTTGATCAGGATAAGATGCCCAGTACGTCTGCACCACTAGGGTGTATTGTAGGATTAGCGGTGTATTGCGGGGTTGACAATACGACAATCGGCAACGATCCGTTTGCGGTGGGTCCGCAGTGCTGGAGATTGGAATTGGGGTGTCGAACGAAACCATACACCATCAGGGGACGACTGGGCATTTGGGAGATTGATAATCAGGTAGCATATCAAATCAGGTGTGACGCTGACACATCAAAGCAATTAGGATGGCATGTCGGCGTATTGGGGCGCGATCTGATTTTGAGTGAACCACTGTTGAGTTCGTTTGGGGTGTCGTTGTGAACAGACAAATAGTATTGTGGTATCGCGATAAAGCAGGTACCGAGATTTGTGTGACCAATTGCCGCGAGGTCAGCGGGGCGCGGCACGTTGACATGATTGAAAAGTCGAAATTTGGGTATGTCCTGATTGATCAAAGTGGTTCTGTTCAGGGGTTGCTCGGGGTTGTGGCGCGGGCAAAACTGACTCGTCAACCGCAGTGGATCGGTGATAAGGCGGTCAAATCATGAATACTGATGTCAAAGCATTGAAAGGGTTGCCGCCCGACATCGTGGCTGCGTTTGCTGATTGGTTGCGATATAGTGCGGTCAATCAATTGTTCGAACTGGTGCGTTTATTTGGCGAGAAATCGCCACATTCGCCGATGGGAACGATTGTTGATCATGCGTTCCCATGTTCAGCGTGCCATTTGACCTTGTGGGGACGTGTCGAAATGCGTAGGGGAGATGGGTCTAATACTGGTCGTCACGATATTCTTGATGCTCATTTCATCGTGTCGTGCGCTACCAAGTCGGATGTGGGTGTCTGCAATCCTGAATATGAGCAAATTAGTGATAGCGGATTGAGTGTGTACATTGGCGACGAAACAGTGAATAATGTTGAGCTTTTGCGCATGGAACTGGGTCGTCTGGTTGCGTACACAGCGGAACGAATTCATCCGAAACAAAATGTGGCGGTATTCTAATGGGTGAGAATACGCAAGCCGGGTTGCAAATTGGGTTCGGTACGGTACGGCATGAAATCCCGATCATGGACGGTCTGATGTCGTTGTCGTGGGGGTCGATCAGTCAGCACCGTGTCACAGAAGAGCATGACCTGATTGTCAAAGCCAAGAATATGCGGCGGCAGATCCGTTTCGCGTTGCGCAATGACACTACGTTGAGCGGCGATGATGTAGACGATCTGCAAGAGGAAATTCTCGGGTTGACGCATATCGCGAATGAATGGCTAGAACCTGAGTTAGGTAGCACACATTTTGAGTGTATGGTGGGATCGGGGGTTAAAGTGGTTTCGAGTGTACCCTGCTCAATGATCTGTCTGTCCGGTGTGATTCAATTGTGTGTGCGGGGGTTTTCGCGGGACAAAGAAGTCATGCATAACCACATAAACGTTCTATCGGGCGGTTATGTGCGGTTTATGACACCGGCACCCGATACGTCGCGGTGTGTCATTTTGACAGCGTATAGTCCTGACGTAACGTTGGCGGCTGTTTCTAAGGTTGACGTCAGATTTGAGGGTGACGTAACAGATCATAATTTAGGAGAAATGCACGGATGAGCCCAGAATTTGAAATGAATCTGAAACGTGAATTAGAACATGATGCGCAACGGCGGGCCGAGCTGTTGGGGGTGGGCAGGCTTCATCCTGATTCAGCTCGATTGATGGGGCGAATCTGGATTTTCCACGTTGTTCGGGCGGTAAAGTGGATGGGGGGTGGTGCCAACAATATGCGCTGGGTTGTCGTGGAAAACATTTACGCTGACAATTCAGAATCTTGCGAGTTTCAGTCGATTACGCGGGATGTGTCTATTGCAGAGCACAGAAGAGGCGAGGTCTCACTAGTGTTGATGGATGATGTTGCGTGCCATCATATCATGGCCAGCAAAACCGAGGACAGCAAAATCAGTCATTTTGACATCATGGAACGAGCGGCGTCAATGGTTGCGAAATGGTATGACGCTAAGACGGCGACTACGCCGGAATGGTCGGGAGTGATTGACATATCACGATTAGGGAAGGGCAGCGATGAATGAAACGGCGGCAGCGGTTGGGCATGCCACTGAATGGCAAATGCACTATTTACTACGAAAAGGGGCGAACCCACCTGATGGGCTGACGCAAAAGGATGCTGAGGTGGCTATTGAGCGCATGATTGCGCGTGAGCATTTCATTGAACAATCTGAGATTGTATGTTCAGCATTGCTGAACAGCTTGACCAACAATAACGATAATTCAATTGGTGATTTAATGCAGGTTGTGGGGTGGCCATCATATCGCTTTGTGAGTGTGATTGATGGTGGGGTGTTGCGGTGCAAATTTGGGTTTCTGAGCGGTGATGGGTTCAATATTCGGATGATCGGGGTTCAACCGGGGGATAACTCTGTTACTAACTTGCTGAATATCATAAATGTGGCGGGTTATCCTGAAAAAGTTGATTTAACCGTGATTATTGACCCTGCGGTTGACCTGTTTGACACTGACGGTTATGTGTTGGCGCACGTCTTCGTTCAAATTCTGAATGATATGGTGTATGTCAACCGTCTGCAAATTGCGTCTGGTTTGGCTAGGGTATCTGACCCTGCGGCAGATCATTTGGGTATTACCGCGTTGCGGTCAGCGGAGAATTATGCGCGTGAGAATGGGAAAGGTCATTGGGGAACAGGGGTGTGGAAATGACCGTCATAGATTTTGGGTTATGTGAACATAAGTCGATGTCAGCAACCGTTGACTTAACCCGCTTAACAGACGTGCCGGATGGTCCGGTGACCGGATACACGGCTGATCTCCGTGTTCATTGTGAGGACTGCGGATTACCATTCCATTTCCCTGAAACAGTGCCTGTCGGTATGTCTTTGCCACAACTTGATCCGTCATTGGGAGGCACCATTATGCGATCACCAGATGGGGACGAACTTCGTATGCCGATATATCCTGGATTGATTGATCTGATCCCACGGGGAATCAACTAAGGTGGGCAGGCAAGAATGACAGTACCATTGAATAGTGAACTCATCCCGATACAAAACACACTCCAAAAACACCCCGGGGTGCCTATCCTAGACGTATCCGACACAGATTGGGATGATTTTGCCAACACCGGAAACATGCATGATTACTGGTTCCACTTCGATTTGCACCGTTCGGTCCACGAGCAGCAGGAATTGCTACGCAAATTGGACATTATGCGGCAGAAATTTGGTAATGAATACCTACTTCTGCGACGTGACGGCAAGTGTCAGGCTGGGGTGGTCATTAAGCGTAGATGGGCTCGGGGTGGCGGCGATACATTAGTTGTCCGCGCTATCCTAGGTGACGGCAACGCATTTGAGGGTTCGTTGAAGGTAATGGGGGGCGCGAGCGCTCAATACGTCAGCGACATGGAAAAGGACTGGGCTGAATTCATGTTCCCGGGGTTCGGGGAGCGGGGAAAGTAGTGGGTGATCATTCAAACGTCAGTCAGTTAGTGAAACCTAGCGGTGCATTGCGTGTCGTGGACCTATCACCGACACCAAAAGTCCAATGGGAATCGAGTGGGAATTATTTGCTGCTGACTATTGAGGTTGATGGTGTGTTCAAGGAATTACCGCTTCTTGGAACGATGCTCCGAATGCCTAATGGAATGGATGGGCAGATTATCTCAATCATTCAGACATGGCCTAACGTAGGGGAATCTCTGGAACCGCCGTCACGGGTTGAAATAAAGCTATTGTTTAGATCAGGTTCCGCAACGGAACAGGCGGGGAAGTGGGTTGACGGAATTCGAGAACTGATCAGCGGGGGCGGGCAATAGTGGGCATTTCGCGTCAGAGTATTGGCATACCAAACAATCCAACCGCTCAAATGGGGATGAGTGCGGGGCGTAATGGCTGTATGGTCAAGGTTGGTGGGGATTTTGTGGTATGGCCTAGTGTAGGGTGGGAATTCCGATCCCCTGACGGATCGGTCGGGACCGTGATCGACGCGGGCAAACATACAACGTATGTGACAGAAATATTGCAGAACACGGGCCGTAACTTGGAGAATCTGACGATTCCGACCGGGACAGTCCTGGTATGGTTCAACAGACTACACGACGCCCTGGCGTTCGTGTCGTTAGTCGAAAATCGGCCCGCTGACGTGGCTGAAAACAACCATCATTCAGTAGAGGTGTAAAGTGAGCGAACGTGGGCATATTGTCGTTGATGAAATTGCGATACCTAATCATGCACAATATGAAGTGTTTGAGGGTGAAATATTTGACGGTGTGATGCTGACAATTAGCGGGTTGTTCCAGTACCAACCCAACAAAGGTTGGAAATTGCACCCGGCGGATTCTAATTTGTGCGGTACTGTGGTGGGCACAACGGTGGTGTGCTCTGAGCGGTACACGATGCATGGTTCAGCAGGTGATTGCGTCAGCATAACCGTGTCGTATTGCAAAATCCGCGTCTGGTTTGATGGCTATCGGGATGGGGAATTTTCACTGAAACTAGCAATGGAGAAGGGCGGGCGGTTCAGTAATCGTGGTCGGAACTAAGGGCATTTTATGACAAAAGCGCTATCTAAATCGAAGACAAACGGGCGGAATGGGGTCGGGCGGACTTCCAAACTGACTGACGAATTGCAAACGAACATTTGCAACGCATTAAGGGCCGGTGCAACCTATAAAGATGCCTGTTCATTAGTGGACGTTCACTACTCGACTCTAGTCATTTGGCGTTCAAGAGCGGAGTCTGGGGAAAAGCGTTATATACAATTGTTCGACGCAATCCAAAAGGCGCTGTCACACTACAAAACCGCCTGTTTGTCACGAATTCAAAGTATAGCCGAGGGTGACCCGACACGGAATGAGCGTCGTCAGTGGCAAGCCTGGGCTTGGATTCTCGAACGCCGATTCCCTGACGAATTCGGTCGCCGATTCGACATCGACGTAAAAGGCGATGCGGCGAATGTCGTCGTGCAGGTTGGCGGCAATGAAACCGATTACGATCACAACATTCAGATTCGACGTGGTGACGTGCGTGGGATTTTCGCCAAATATGGCCTGACCGAGATCATTCCTGATCTATCATCCGGCGCTTGACTAATTGGCGGACTGTTGTTATTATTGTGTACAAAATGGATCAAAAATTGATCCATTGGTTTGGGATGGGTCAAAAATTGATCCATGCATGGATCAAAAATTGATCCTTCTGACAGAAAGGATCAAAAATTGATCCTTTTATGGGTCAAAAATTGATCCTTCGGCCAAAATGGATCAAAAATTGATCCATTAAAGGATCAAAAATTGATCCTTTAACCTGGATGGGTCAAAAATTGATCCATTGATCAGGAAGGGTCAAAAATTGATCCAAAAGGGAACTGTATGCCGACAATTGCGACGCAATATTATGGGAACCCGGCTAATCCAAGTTCTGGAAAGGTTGAGCCGGAGGTACTTGTTGTTATCGGTGACAACAGTCGTCCTTTGTACAGACGTGATGATCTGGATAACTTGAGATACCACCAATATGCGTGGGGTTCCGAAGAACACAACGATGGTGCGTGTATATTGGCGATTGCGCTGTTGGCGGATGCGGTCGATGACAAAATTGCGCTTGAGCAGTGGTATCAGTTCCGAACGTCGGTTCTGTTGAATATTCCGGCTGACGAACCGTGGGTCATGACTCAGGACCAGATCGTTGATTGGTGTCTGGGCAATCTTGATGCGTTCAAAACCGACGCGGCTGCTGATCAGGTGGATGGTGAAATCATTGAGGACACCTTCGGGGCGACCCCAGAGGAGGCGTAACGTGTGTCGTCTGATCTATGCTGTTTGGAATTGTGTGACATATCCAGGGCGAATGGTTCTGCGAGTCATGAACCCGTGTTGGTGGTTGCGGCGGTTTAATGTGGCGATGACGCCAATCTATGACACGTTGAAGGCGGAATTTTACGGATGGGCGACGGAACAGATCAAAAAGCGTTTCAGGAAGTGACCAATGGAAATTAATTATGCCGTGCTTGTGTGGCTGACGTTGCTATTCCTTAGCGTGTATCGGTATATGAAGGTGGTTAATGAACTTCCGCCAAGGCGATTTTGGCATCTAAGTCTGACCACGCCCGAGGAAGTGGCGGAACATCGGGCACGGAAGGAACTTAAGGAACGTAGGCATGAACAGCGGTATATCAGTGTCGGGTTGACTACGGGGTGTATGATCGGGTTGGTAATCGAATTTGTCAGGTGGATTACGTGAGTGGCGTCATGAAACGTTTGAAAAACATAGTTGACAGCATGAGAGTTTGGATGGAGGGGCGCGGGGAACACTACACAGGAGTTAGATCAGCTAAACGCTACTTGATACATAGCTCTATTATGGTATTGGTGTATACGACTATGTTTGGGCTCTTGCATGTGGTGAATCTATATTTATGCAAGATTTGAAACCGTTATTTCCCTATCATGGCGGAAAGTGGCGTCTTGCGCCAAAAATCGTCCCGTTGTTGCCTCCCCATATCGTCTACACTGAACCATTTTGCGGGTGTGCGGCTGTTTATTGGAAAAAGGGACGTCCAACGCACGAAATGACAAATTACCGCGAGGCTCTGAATGATCGGAACGGTGATCTGGCGACTGTTTACTCAGTGGTCAAAGATCCAACCAAAATGCAAGCAGTAATGACACGTTTGGCGGGGGTGCCGTATTCGCGTGGTGTTTATGAGACTGATCGACACTATCAGGAAGGGGATGACGACGTTTCGCGGACGTATCGTTTCCTGCTGCGAACGTGTATGGCCTTTTCGTCAGTTACAGGTAGTCGTCTGTCGGGGTGGGGATATGGGGCAAATGGCCCGCAATTACCTCTTGAATGGTCACGATACAAGACGCGAGTTCAGGGACTAATCGACAAATACGCGGCACGCATTGATGCGACATTTCTCGACTCAAAGGATGCGATCCCGTTTATGGAAGCGTGGGATCAGGTGGGAACGTGTCATTATGTCGATCCGCCTTACGTTGATACGTCGCAGCACGGGTATGACGGGTACACTGTGGACAACTATCGGCGACTGCTAGAATTTCTCGGCGATGCCAAGGGGTCGGTAGTGTTGTCCGGCTATCCGAATGAATACGTTTCGACATCATGGCCTTATGTGGATTTTGCGCACTCGACGTCAGCGGCTCCTGGCACTATGCGCACCGGAACGACTGAACGGATTGAACGATTGTGGATTCTTGACCGATCAGGGGACATCACTCCTGAGATTTGGAAACGGATCAAAACGGCTTATGCTGGGTGGCGTAGTCTACCTGGCGTAAACGAACAGGCGACGTTGTTTGCCTGAATAGCATGAAAAAGGAGCTTAAAATGGGTGATAAACCACCATATCAACTGATTGTGCCTGACGCAGACCACATGAAGAAAGTGGAACCGGTGTGTGCCGCATTTGTGAAATTGAATGAGGTTCTGTGTACCAACATTGATTCTGGGCGGCGCTTGTCAATTGTGCAAACGCATTTGGAACAGGCGTATTTGATGGCTGTTCAAGCGATTACACACGTTTAGTGTCGTCACACGGATAACCTATGTCATCTAACTACTGGTACTGCGGACAATGTAGCGTACGCATTGACGGCGATAAACTGCCTGACGATGAGCGCTGCGATGATTGCACGACGTTCAATGCACGTCATGGGATGTTCGTCCGCTTGCCAGGAGTTCCAACCGAATCACAGGAAGCAAGCCGGGTTGCAAATCGGAAATGGTTAGTTGACATCACAATGGCTCGTATGCCTTGCGACGTTGAGGGCGCGAATGTACCATTCGACACGTTTGACGTTGGTCTGTATCACGACGGGGAACAGTTGGCGGCTGGGGATTCCCCGATTATCTCATTGCAAGCGGTCAGTGCCGTCAACAGTTGGCGCGTTTGCTATGATCTCAAGGGATCGTTTATCCGACTGCAATTTGTTTGGCGCACGCCAGAAGGTGAATGGCCTGACGAACTAATCGGCCCGTCATCATGGATGACATACATTGAATTTCTTAGTGCGGTACGGGGTGGGATATGAAACCTATCCTGTTCTACGAGGGATTGCGGTTGCCGTTTGAGGGGATGGTCGGGCGTTATCTGGTCAGGGCCTTTGATACGTCGTTGGACGAATTATATGCGTCGTTCGATATGCGGCGGATCGACTACCTTTCCAAACGCGGTGGATGGCGTTCTCTGCGAGCATCATTATTGGCTGACAGCTATGTGCTATTTGTGGGACGTGGACCGGCAAATAAGTTTGGGTTCAATGCGCCGTATTTGCGCTGGAAGTCGCTAGGTAATGGCTCAGCGGTTATTCTTCCGCATACGTCGGGGAAATATCGATGGTATTCTGATCGGTCAAATTTGTCGCAATTTTTGGCGCTGATCGGGGCGGTTATTCATCTACTTTCGGATCAGTTGGAATTGTTTAAGGAGCTGAAATGAGTAGTGCAATCACAGAACGGCAGAGCCGTCTAAAAGATTCGGTGAAAATCGAGACCATGAACCTATCGGACCTACTCGACGCGCCATACAATCCGCGCAAGATTTCCAAGGAAGCGCTCAAGGGGTTGACAAAGTCAATGGATCGGTTCGGCAATGTTCAGCCTATCGTTTGGAATAGCCGAACTGGTTATGTAGTGTCAGGTCATCAGCGACTCAGGGTATTGCGCGAAAACGGTCATACTGAAACGCAGGTTGTCGTCGTTGATCTCGACGAAACTGATGAAAAGGCGTTGAACGTCACGCAGAACAATCCGCAGATTATGGGTGAATTCACTAGTGAATTGGGGGACATTTTGCGTGAGTTGACGATGGTCGATTCTGATCTGTTCAAGGATTTGAGGCTGGATGCACTGGCGTTGGATTTAGACATTGGATTGAGGGGTGACGGGAATAATGAATTAATGCGTGACGAGGGTGGGATGCTGAATGATGCGTTTGTTGTTCCGCCATTCTCTGTTTTGGATTGTCAACAGGGTTATTGGCGTGATCGAAAAGACAAGTGGTTGTCGCTGGGCATTATGAGTGAGGTTGGGCGTGGTGAAAAGACATTCGGCAGCAGTTCGCCTGGGGGGGGGATTCGCCCGTCATGGAAAACGGTTCGTGACCCGGTAACGGGTAGAAGACGTGTTTTGCCTGGTGATGGGCACGGTCTCCCGATGGCGTCATTGGACCCGGAAACGGGTCAACAGGTTTGGGATGAAGGCGTTGGCAAAGAATCCCGCCGAAAGGCACCGCAAGTTTAGTGTCAATATGTGGGCAATGTTGTTATTATGTGTACAGTGATAATCAGGGAACAACATGGAAACTAAGCTCAGCAAATTGGTTGATCTAATGACCACTGGCAAGTGGGATGCGGCGCTATCAATGGCGTCAAAATTCCCGCGTCTTGGCGAACACGCTGACGACATTACACGCGGCGATGCGGCAATCAAAAATCGACGATTCTATACTCAAATTGGACAAAACCCCGATGAATTGCGCAGCGCAGGTATCGCGGCGCTGAAAAAGCGTTACGCTAAGACCCTTGCAACCGCATTGTAATCATTCGCTTAGGGAGCCATTATGGCGCAGAACTCAGGTAGACTGACGTATATGAAAGGCGAGCGGACACCGACCGATGTTGTATCGCGTTCTATGCTAAGTAAGGCTGCTGGCACGTCAATTTTTGACCCTGTTCTGTGCGAGTTGGTGTATCGTTGGTTTGCTGGACCAAATTCAGTCGTTCTTGACCCGTTTGCGGGCGGTTCTGTTCGCGGTGTTGTTGCGGCGGCTCTGGGGCGGAAGTATGTTGGCATCGACATTGCCGAAAATCAGATTTTGGCTAATCGTGCTCAGTGGGACGGAATTGGGCCGAAATTGCGCAAGGGTGTGATCGAGGGGGGGTTAGTTCGCGTCAAGGTATCGGCTAAGTCGGCGCGTCAGGCATTCAATGGGTGTGAACCGGATTACATACGCGATGTGTGTCATGCAGCGTGTTGTAAATCGTCTACTGCGCCAACCGGAACAATCATTTCGATACATCCAACGGAAGAGGCTAAAATTAGAGCACGCGGCGGGGAAATTAAGGATGGTTTGTTGTTGCCTTTGGCGGGGGAGCGAATGTGTCAGTTCGAGGGGAAGGAATCACACTTGTGTGGGTTACACGGTTCTGATGACAAACCTTTTGGATGCATAGCATCGCCGTTCACACTGAACAAAAACAACACGTTGATCGTTCGTAACCGTTATCGGTTACTGAAATGCTACAATGATGGGCCCAAAATTCCAGCATACAAAGCATTTCGCACGTCTCTTAACATGCTGTTTGGGAGCGATGAATCACAGCGAATTTGCGATCACTTAGAGGGGGGGGGGTGGAGATTTGGATGCATGGATGCCGATTGACTCCCACCGGAAAGTGGTTGATAATGACGCAATTAAGGCGGGACGACAGGTCAATATTGAACGTTTTGATGCTGTTGACCCGACTTGGATTGTAGGGGATTCACGGGACGTTAAGACACTAGCCGGGTCTGATTTCCGTGCTGATTTATTGTTCTCCTGTCCGCCATACGGCAATCTTGAGGTCTATTCAGACGATCCGCGTGACATATCGAATATGTCGTATGCGGATTTCATGGGGGCATACCGGACAATAATTCAGGAATCAGTTGACCTATTGAATGACAACCGTTTTGCGGTGTTCGTGGTCGGGGATTTGAGGGACAAGCAAGGGTACTATTGCAATTTTGTCGGCGACACTGTTCGGGCGTTTCAGGATGCGGGCCTGCGTTTGTACAATGAGGCGATTTTCCTGAACAATATCTCGGGGTTGCCATTACGAACACGGGGGCAATTCCTATCGGGGCGGAAACTAGGGAAACGCCATCAGAATGTGCTTGTATTCGTTAAGGGCAATTGGAAACAGGCTGTCGAATGGTGTGGGGACATTCAGATTTCATTACCTGATGGGATGGTGGTCGATGATGAATCAATGGATGATGTTCAAGACGAACCATCGGAGGGATCGGGCGACTAGGTGCAAGCCGGGTTGCTTCTACTGCCAATGCTTGACGACATACGCGCTATTGAGGCTGAATACGTTGGCGCATGGAACGACTTAATGCTCCGCGAGGGGGATCTATCAGCATGGGCGGGGGACAATGCCACCCGTAAGGCCAAAGTGAAACAGGTGTTCGGGGAGGTATTTGGAAAACTCCGTGAATTATCTAAGGCTGGGTCACACGTTGGGTTTGCATTGACCTGTATGGGGGTTATGGCTGGGGAGCACCAAATCCGTTGGCGCTATCATGCTGATCGGAGGCGTGTGTTGATGTTAGGTCCACGGGACCACGGCAAAACGATGGTAATGGCTCAATGGTTGCCGCTCGAGGAGGTGGCGCGGAACAATAAAATCCGAATTCTGCTTGTGCGCAAAACCCAAGACGCGGCGCGTAAGACGTTGGGTGCGGTCAAGAAAATCATTGAGGAAGGACGCGAATTTCGGGCACAATTTGGCGATTTGAAAGGGGAGAAATGGACGCAAACGCAAATCTATGTGCGCGGCGCGTCATCGATTGATCCAACGATTGAGGCGATTGGTATCGGCGGCGCAATTACAGGAAACCGCGCTGATCTGATCATCTGCGACGACGTGATTGACCCAATCAATGCCGAATCTGAGTCGCAGCGGCGCAAGCATTGGGATTGGTTTCGCGGTACGCTCTTGGAATTGCTTGATCCTGACGGTCGTTGCGTTGTGATTGGCACACGTAAGCACCACTACGATTTGTACGGGTCGCTGATGTCGGACGACAAGTCGTTTTTCGTTGTTCACGACAGGGCCATCGATATAGACGACGTGTCGAAAATTCCCCATGAGATTGAATACGAACTGATCGAAGGGCAAAGTGTCGCTGTTAGTGTGACGGTGCAAACACCTGACCCACCTGCTGTCCTATGGGGCGAGCGTTGGCCGTTGGAAAAACTATTGCTCAAACGTGCGTCAGTGGGGGCTCAATTGTTCAATCGCGAGAACCAAAATGAGGTAGTTGACGACGATACAGCACTGTTCAAAATGGCTGTCCTTGAGGCGTGCGCCGATCCACGGTTGTCGTATTTGGGCAGTGATGTTGGCGGTAAAGTGCCCTATGAGGTCATTCGTGGGCGTTTCGTAGCTGTTGTGCAATCATGGGATCTTTCCGCTGTGACCAAAAAGGCGGATGCGGAAAAGGCTGATTCCAACTGGACTGTATGCTATACGGTTGGCGTTGACGAACAGGGGAAGCGGTGGGTTCTGAATGTGATTCGCGAACGCGGTATGCGTTACCTGGCGATGAAACAGTTGATCATGCAACAATACGAGCTGTATTTGCCGTCAGCGGTCATAGTTGAGGCGAACGTGTTTCAGAACGTGTTCGTTTCGGCACTAATGGATGAGACAGGTATGCCAATCATTCCGCACACGACAGACGCCAGCAAGTCGTCACCGTATACCGGAATTCCGGCTATGTCTGTGCAATTTGAGAATAGACATTACGCCTTCCCCAGCCGAACTGATCACGATAAGTATTTGACGGGTCAGATTTTCTCGGAATTCCAGGGGTTCGGCGTGTCACGTCACGACGATCTGGTGATGGCCTTATGGTTCGTCGAGGCTGTTGTCCCGGCTATGCTGTCGAAGTCGGCGCGGGCGAAATTCCGCAAGTCAGGGGCATTGGAATTTTAGCCTCAAGCATTTTGATCGCGTGCCGATTAATCGGGAACGTTGCGGGCGAACGCAGCGAACGAGGTACAAAATGAAACGATATGACTATGCGATCCGTAAGGGTCAAGCGCATTTTAGCGACGCTATTGTCGCTGAGGGCCTATTGAATGGCCCGCTCTCCGATATGATCGGGGATACCAAACCGAAACTGGAGCACAAAAATGGATCAGACAGAAACGAATCAGGAAAGGATCGAGACGCATGTTGCGCTGTCCCTATTCCATTGCGACGACAAGGGCGTGTTGCGTCTGCTGATGGCAAAGCGGACGTTTGATCGTCGTCTATTCCCTGGACTGTGGGAGTGCGGGGGTGGCAAGGTCAAACAGAACGAAACGTTTGAGCAAGCCGCCCTCCGCGAACTATCCGAGGAATTCGGGGTGGGTTTCATGAATGTTGAAATCTTGCCCTTTGTGTGGACGTATTCTCTGACTGATAGCGGTCGAACAATACCTGGGGTCATTATCCCGATGCTCGCCAAAAATGACGTGGTTCAGCGTCTTGTGATGAATCATCCGTTGCCGGAACATTCTGAGGTGGGTTGGTTCACACAAGCCGAAATGCGCGAGAAGGGCGACATCGATCTCATGCGACATATTGATGATCAGGATGGGGATCGGAGTATTGTTTCGATTGATCGGCGTGAGATAATTTTCGATGCTGTCAGGGGTTATTGTCTCGTTGAGAGGATTATACCTGTTAAGTACAGCATTAGGGAAATGTTTGAGGAAAGAAAGGCTCCGGTGGTGCGTGACGCATTATCTGTCGCACCTGTTGCATTCCAAACAACAACTGATGACGCCGTGCAATATGTTGAAGGGAGATTCCCGGCAACCGTGGCAGAATTCCGCAAGATTCAGGACGAGCAATTCAGATTATTTTGTCTAAAACAGCGACGATATGGCCCGGGTAACATCGCTGTCGGACAAGATCCGAGCACGCCAGAGGGGCAATATGCGGCGTCTGTGGCGTTATCGGTTCGTATGAATGACAAAACCAACAGGCTGGTCAACATGATGGTCGTGATGCGCGGCGAAGACGCTCCAGATGAAACACTGGACGACACCTTCATGGATTTATCAGTATATGGCGTAATCGCGCAGTTAGTTCGGCGCGGAAAGTGGGGTCGATAATGCGGTTCAGACATCCTGGCATGATGTTTGCCTTGTCTAATATCTTGTTAAGTGGCGAAATCCCTGATTGGGGACCGCACCCCAGAGGCCGTTCGAGAGACCCAGCGATTATGCCTGTTGATATGCTGAACTGTGATGATCGCGGCGACTGGATCATTCATGTTCGTGCTGTGGGCGACAAGGGTTATCAGAAGGTCCGTCTGTATGGTTTCACCCGCGATCAGGCCAAGGAACGATTAGATGCAATGTTCCCCAAAGGGCTGAAAAGCGTTCGATATAAATTCAAACACGACCCGGATTTGTCCCCTAAACCCGAGGATATTATTGAGGAATAGATGGCGAATATCATCATACCAAAGACGCCTGAAAAGGACGTGAAAGCGGTCAGATTAGGGTATTCCGGGGAGGGGTTGGAACAACCTATGTTTCTATACCCTCCTGGAAACGTTGTTTCGACCAAAGGCGAGGTGCCCTGTTGGGAGGGCAAAGTCGGGAGCCGCGAGACAGGTACAATCAATGGCCTGGGGGAGGTCATTTCCGGCCCTGATGAAACGGGCCGTTACGAAGTGCTGATCAAAGGGTGTCGGGTATGGGTCTTCCACAAGGACATGGTTTTCAAGGGTCGCTAGGGAATTTACTAGACCCGATCACGTTGGCCGAAATAGTTGCGTCCCGTCCATTCAGCAGCGAATGGAAGGACGACGACGGGAACCGTTACGAGTGGGTGTTAGAATCCACCACAAAAGGGTTCGCACTGCGGTTCGTCACGACTGACGCGGACGATACAGCGGACAGGATTGTTGACGCGACGGCGCGTGATCTGAATGATCTGCTGGCGTGGATGAATCGCGAAAATCTGCTAGAGCCTAATCACACGTTGCCAGAGGGGTCTGGTGGCAATGCCGACAACGTGCGGTCACGGGCGGTCGAATATTTTGATCCTGACGACGACGAATAAATCGTAACTTTTCCTCAAAACGCTTGACGTAATTGACTAGTGTTGTTATTATAATGTACATAGGGATCACGATAGTGATCCAGAGGACAACATGGAAACTAGCAACACAGAAAACCAATCAGAAGTTGAATATTCTGTTGAAGCACGTAATCGGAGAGCACGGATCTTCATACCCGAAGATGGTGGTTTTGTTCTATATCGATTCAGTATGAATCGGGATACAGGGAACATGGTACAGATTGGACACTCTTACCAGCACGCCAACCGCGATGCTTTGGTCGCTGGTGCTGATCTGTGGGTTAACATGGGGGACTTGCAAAAATCAAATCTAAAGATTGCTGAAACCCCGTTGTGGGATCAATGCATTTATAGTGAGCGCAACGATACCTATGCTGCGTACATCCATGCGGATTCACTGCAAAAAGAAACGTTTCTGTTGTATCGATTCAAAAATGTGAGTCACCTTGACGGATATTGCGGGATAACTATCGGTTCTGACAACATTGACGCGCTGATTTCCGGGGCAGTGCGTTGGCTCAGAACAGGGGATATTGAGGTATCCAATGCGGCGGTTATCGCGGGGTCGGGGGTTGCCGAATGAACTATGCTTTTTGGGCCAAATTCTTCGGCTTTGTGATGCTGATGTGTGGCGGCATAGCGTTTGGACTGGTGCTCTATATCGTTATGTCGTTACTTGAATGGCCGCCAGCTAAGTGCAAATGTGTGGAAACCGACACACAATACCAGATCGAAATCATGAATGATGGGGCGGAACGTTCCCTGTTGGTTGACGGTGGTCAACTGACTGAAATGGGGCGTAAGTGATGTCCCAACCTATTGATTGGTGGAATCGCTGTTTTGATTGCGAGGTCATGGGTCAGCAATACACAGCAAAGGTTAGCGTGGGCGGCAAGGATCGGTATTTCCGAGTCGAAGAGAGCGAACGTCATGAATTCGTTGAATGGTTGCGTGCCGAAGGCGAGAAAATTGCGCCGGGGAAGGTGTCTATTTCAGTTGAGGAGCATGATTGATGCCGCTGAACCTGGATGACATTGAGACACGTATTTCACAATCGCGTCAGGACGTCCCGGCACTAATCGCAGAAGTGCGGTTGTTGCGTGACATTCTGGACACTATGGTGGACGTTCAGCCAGACGACCCAACGACTCTAGCGGAACGGGTCAAAGTGTTGGAAAATGCCATGCAATACGCTATCTATTGGTTGTTACCTGGCACATCTCCTGGTAACGGGACGGGTGTGTATCGAGTATTAGCCAAGGCGCTAAGGGGTGGTCATTCATGAAACGGAAACTCGTCAAATTGGTCCTGACAGATTGTCTGGTAACGTGTAGTAAAGAAGGGGAAAGTGGGTCAAAGTCATACGTCGGATGTTCGATTGTGGTCGGTCAAAAGGTCACTGAAATTACCCTGTCAAGCGGTGAATGTTTCAAGTGGCGTTCATATTATGTCGTGGCCACGGGGACGGGGGTGGAAACAGGTAAACTTGTTTCGTTTACGCCGAAGGATATTAGGCGGCTAGTGCGTCGCGGAATATGGACCGATGCGGCACTGATTGAATCGATTTTAGGGGAAGAAAACCACAGGAGTGCGCTATGAATCAGCGGAACGGAAGTTTTGCCGCTAGACGTGAACAGATCCGACGTGAGAAACGGAACATTACCATTTTCGCGAACTATTTATGGGGATAAAGCAAGCCGGGTTGCTTTTCAATCAAACCAAAAGGGAACTACAATGGATTACCTCTATTCAGTAATTAGCGCTGACAAGGAGCGCAAAGCAACGATCCATCAGGATAAGGAGGGGAATTTCATTACGCTGCGCTATACAGAATATGCGGAAATTCCCGGGCGATTTGTACGGTTACCAGGTCATGTCACCCAACCTAGGCGATTATCGGCGGAAGTGTGTGCTGACGAATGGGTTGGCCCGCTGAATCAATATAGAGTTTTGTTTAGGTTGCATAATGGCGGTGAGGACCGCATCTATAATGTTCGAGCACATGGGATGGAACACGCTAAAGAGAGAGCCCTTGGTATGTTGGAAGGGAATTGGCATACGCCATCATACGAAATTCGGGCGGGGCGTGCGGCAGTTATGATTTCATTAGTGGAGTTAGGTAGTGAGTGATACATACGACGAGGAACAAATTCTGGCGATGATGGGTCATCGCCTGGACAGCAGAGACTTTGATCTGTTGGCACAACGATATTTCAAATCAACAGCGCGTTGTGCTGGTGGTCGTGTCGTGCTGGCGATGGGCGAGTGTGATCATTGTAAGTCGATGAGCCCATATCGAATTTGTAACGATCCACACAAAGACGCTGTGACACGCCTGATGACCAAATTGGAAGTCGATTACAATTTGGAAGAGGCGAAGGAACGGGCAACCAAGCCGAAAATGCGGTTCAGGGTCATCGCACGTCAATCCACAGGACGTTTAAGGGACGTATGGATGCTCACGGTTGATGCGATTGACGCACGCGATGCTGGACGTCTAGCAATGAAGGAATTTGCTATTCAGGATGACCAAATCAATTCCAGAGTGACGTCTGGGGAATTGCAAATAATCGTTGAAAAGATCGCTTGACATAATCCGAATGTGTTGTTATTATAGTGTACATAAGGGTCGTCGTTGACCCGATTACAACCAGTAAGGAAATCACTATGGACAACAAGACACAGCGCACTATTGATAGATTGACTGATAGGGCTGGCAATCACGTTATTGACGGTAACAATTCATTAACAGCAATTGCAAAGACATTACGCAAAACATTGAATCACATTGATCAGTGTGTGGCGGTTATGTCGAATAGCCCGTCAGTTGATGATATGCTCCTTAAGTCGGAAGAGCTTTGTCGTTCGGCTGAAGAGTTAGGTGGTATTGTTGCGGCGATGGGTTCAGCGGCGCGTGAATACAGTCAAGCGCACGGGACTTATCATGCTGTTCAACAAATTCTGCTGTCAGAGGGTGAGAAATAGGCATACTAGTTATGCGTTTGCCTCACGACACGGGGCACTATGGTATTGCACGCAGGCACGGCGACCTGACGGCTAGTGATGGCCGCCCCGATTGGGGGGTGACTCGGTTCGATTCCGGGGCAATACCCATGCACCATAGAAACCGATGATGGTTCTGCGGTCTAATTAACCGATGGCTTAGTAGGCGGGCGCAGAGGATAGTCCGATGTAGCTGAAGCGATGCGCTGTTTAGATACAAACGCCGAAAAGTTTACCTGACTGACAGGGTGTGCCAGGTTCGTTGCCTGGATGGTGCGCATGATATTTTAGGAGCATGGCAATGTTTGACGTTGATCACTTCATCAAGAAATTCCAAGCTATTCCTGACGACAAAATGTTCGTTGGAAACTATGTGAATCAGTTAGACCATACTCAGCGGTGTGCGTTGGGTCATTGTGGAACGATTATCAATGGGTGTTTTGTGGATACTCCAGAATCAGAGGCCTTGCGGAAATTGTTTCTATATAATTTGAATCGTGTGACTGTCATGGACATTAATGATAATCCGGCACCGTACTTACATCAGTTTGAAGGGGTTTTGCCGAAAGAACGCATACTTAATGCACTTCAGTCACTTAAGGCGGCGCAATCGTAATGTTCTGGCTATGTGAACTTTGCAATCAGTACCACGATGAGGGCGGGCGTATTATCCCCGGTTCTACTGTCCAGAAAAGCTATCATCAGGTATGTTGGGAAATACGCAAACAGCAATTCGTCAAACATCCCGACGAAACACGCTCCAAACCCACGCCAAAAAAGGCAAAATCATGACCGTTGGCGATCTATTGACCAAGGAAATCGAACGGAAGGCGTCCAATGTCGTCTCGACTCCGTGGAAGACAATGAAATTGCTGACCAAGGCGGCTATGTCATTGCCTGAACCGTATCGCCATGAATTTGACGACGATGCGTCGCTGGAATACCGCAAATTGGTTGGCAAATCAGGGCGCTATTTGCAATGGCGTTCGAGGCTGAACCCGTATGCGAAGGCGGGTCTGGGAAACGAGCAGACATCCAAGGGCGTAGTTGTTTATGTTTCAACTGAACCCGTCGAAGACTTGCCGGGGACGTGGGCAGAAGAATCGTCCACAGGGACATTTATCATGCAAGACTGGTCATTCTAATGGGATTCAAGCGGGAATGGCTGAATCGACTGCGCGAGGCAATTCACTTGCCTGATATGGTGGGCGAATACGTCGAATTGAAACGCAACGGCGCGTCAATGAAGGGCCTGTGTCCGTTTCATGCTGAAAAGACAGGCTCCTTCCATGTTTTCCCTGACCATTATCACTGTTACGGTTGTGCGGCACATGGTGACGCGATTCAATTCATTCAGGAACGTGACGGACTGTCGTTTGGTGAGGCTGTTGAGCACGTCGCACAGCGAGCCGGGTTGCAACCGGAATACGACGGCAATCATCAGCGAAATTCCACGAGTAATTTGGACATCATGGAGGCAGCGGCGGCGGTATTTGAGACAGGGTATGCCAATTCGCGTGTTACACAGAATTACGTCACTGATCGGGGTGTTCGGGATGACATCGCGAAAGAATTCCGTATTGGATATGCGCGTGACACACACGATTGGTTTGAAAAGGCCATGAAAACGCAATTTGTGCCGAAAGAACTGATCGAGGCTGGACTGATGTCAGTGTCTAGTCAGGGGGGGAGCTATCCGTTTTTCCGTGGTCGTCTGATCATCCCGATTCGTAACGCCAGGGGGCGTGTTGTCGGGTTCGGAGGGCGTACACTATCGGTTGAAAAAGACATACCGAAGTACATCAATTCTCGTGAGTCAGACGACTTCAAAAAAGGGTCGCTGCTGTTTGGATTGGATCGGGTCAAATCGCGGGTCGATAGGATCTATGTCGTCGAGGGTTATTTCGATGTCATCCTGATGTGGCAATCGGGGTTAGTGGCGGTTGCCCCAATGGGGACCGCGTTGACTGTTGACCACATCAAACTGCTGAAAGCACGCACGAACATGGCGATCCTGTTTTTCGATGCGGATCAGGCGGGGTTGGCGGCGGCTGAAAAATCTGTTCTGCTTATGGCCCAATGCGGGCTCGAATGTCGTGTTGGAATTTCCCAACCGGGTAAAGATCCAGCGGATCTGATTCGCGAGAATGGCGGGGTTTGTCCAGGGCTGAATACTATTGGATCGGTTGGCTTTCTGTTGAATCGTATAACCGTTGGCGAACGTGCTGACGTATTGCGCGAGGCGGGGAAAATGTTCGCAATCCTGTCCAAAACACACCTTGACGGGGTGTTTGTGGATGGGTTGGCGAAATTGTTGGGGATGTCATCGCTAGATGTCCGGGCGTCAATTATGTCGGCCCCAAGCAAAGCGCGTCAGCAACACGGTTACGGTGCGCATGGGGTTGATATATTCATTATTGCGGCTCTACTGTTGGATCAGACGATCAGGGACAAATTCCTGGCACGGAATGGCGAAAAGTATCTTCGTACTCAGGAAGGAAGCAAATCGTGGGTGTGGATTCGGGACGCGGCAACACGCGGGAAAATTGACTTTACTATGCGCGATCAATTGCCTGTGAGTCAGTTATTCCGTGATGCGGTTCTGTTCGCGGCAAATTGCGTATTCCCTGAAACAATGGTACGTGAATTCCGTCTTCGCATGGAATTACTTAGGTTAGAAAGCATACGCGGCGCTCTCGTATCGCAATTACGCGGCGGGGCAGACGTAATGCCACAGCTTGAGGACGCAATACGCGAAATCGACGTTGTTCGGCGTGAATTAGGCTCTATTTAGGAGAAAACTATGCGTTCCATGTTATTCATGATGTCCATTCTGCTGTTGATCTGCTGTGATGCCGAATCAGTGACGGCGGCAACGTCATTCAAGGCTGCTGTCAAATCGGTGTACGATGGTGACACCGTGACCGCTATCGACGCTAATCAGAATGAATTCAAAATCCGTCTGTTGTGGATCGATACACCCGAGGTCAGCGGTAATGCACACGGGGCGAAAATGCCAGAGGGTGTGTTAGCACGGGAATTCCTGCGCACGTTTCTCCCTGTCAATGCGCAGATCACAGTCTGGTTCCCTAATTCGGTGAAAACTGACGCATACGGGCGTTATTTGGCGGTCGTGCTGAACAATGGCAAATCAGCGCAGGAGGCAATCATTCGGGCGGGGTGGTCGCCGATATGGTGGAAATACGGGAAACCCGCCAAGGACTATCGGCAGACATTGCAAGTAGCGGAAGATCAGGCCGATGCGGATAGTGCGGGAGCATGGGGAACGGCTCGTGCCTGGATGACTGCCAAAGGCGAGGAATAATGATTCACCCACCGTGTTAGCGCGGACAACAACGCGGTGGGGTCCATGTTGTCTCGATTGGTTCCGCGACTGATCGTCCTGAAACCTGGCTATATTCCTCCCACGATTAACTTTTCTCACGGGAGGAATACCTCGGGTTTTCCTTTCTGGTTCATGGCCTGCCCGCGCTTTGCGTTGGCGGGCCATTTTTTTTGAGAAATTCTTCGCGAATTAGTGAAAACGCTTGACATAATTGATTCGTGTTGTTATTATAATGTACATAGGGCAGCGATTGACGCTGTCTGATCAACCAGTAAGGAATACAAAATGGACAATCAAAAAGAAACGACATTGAATGTTAGGTGGTATTACCACAGCAAAGCACGGCACGCTAATGGGTTGGCAGGATATGATGTTTTTCGCGCTTCGGATGTGAATGACGCGCTGAAATACATTGAGGTTGCAATAGCGCGTGACCTTAAGGCTGGGATTACACCAACCTATGGCGTCATTAATACGGGCCAGGATCTTCTATTGGTTGATGAAACAGGGGCGCAGGTCGGGGCTTTATCACAAAATCATTCGCTTTGGTTACCTGAGGATGTACAGGGATCATGGGATCAGTTGGCATAGCATCCAAGGATAAGCAGCGCAATAGGAGGCGCAAGGCAATGAAAGACACAATCAATGGCTTCGAATACAATACTGATGACTCAGCACTAGTGGTGGATAACCGTTTAGGCTCACGCGATCAGTGCCTTTACCGAACAAAAGCCGGGGATTATTTCCTGTTGGAAATTACCGACGGTGATGGCTACGTTGATGAAAACAACGAGTTTGTGGATTGTTCCGAGGAAATTATCCCGCTAACGTACGAAGAGACTAAGCGTTGGCTGGAGGGTATTGAGGAAGACGAGGACGGCAATGGTCCAGAGATTTCTGACGTTGAGGAATATCTAAGGTGGTGTCTGTGAATCAGTTTAAGGGGTGTGTTATGAACCGGAAAGTGCTCAAATCAATCCGCATGGACGTGACCCGGTTGCGATCCTTACCAAATCGTGAAATTGTCATGGTCAACGTATACGGCGAGGTTGGTTCAACCAAATTCACGTATGAATCACCGACTTTGACCGTTCATGGGGACAGGTTAGTTGACCTGTTGAAATTCCTGGACAGCGAGAACATGGTGATGTCGTCACAGGGTCACGAAAATTGGGTTCAGGGAAAGTATTGGACGAAAGTGGATTTCCACTTTGAATTTTCCGAATGATTTAGCCGAAACCGGGACCTGTTCCGGTCATCGGGGGATTGACTCCCCGATCTGACGAGGCAGTCAGTAAACAACCAGTAAGGAAACAAACTATGCACGTACCTGGACAATACCACACGACACCATTTATGTCACGCGATCAGCTAATGAAGGCGGCACCAACGCTGTTCGCTGAACGCCCTGCGGAACACATTTCAGCACGCTACAAATTCGCGTCAACATCATTGGTTCTCGACGAATTGGCCGAGGCAGGATGGGGCGCGGTCAAAGTGATGGCAAAGCGAGCCAACAAGGAGGAAAATATCGGCTTTGAAAAGCATGTTGTTCGAATGCGCAAACTAGACCAACAGCCTGTGCTTCAAGGCGAGATTCTGCCTGAACTGATCCTGACGAACAGCCACAACGGTGATACGGCGTTTCGATTCGACGCAGGAATTTATCGGTTGGTCTGTTCGAATGGTCTGACGGTTGCATCGGCGTCGGTTGCGTCAGCACGTCTGATTCATACGAAGTATGATTCGGGCGCGGCAATCGAGGCGGCGTCAACCGTGGCGGCAACGTTCGATAATGCGATTGATCTCGTTGAGCGAATGCGCAATCGCAAGATCGGCCATTTGGAAGCGGTTGAATTCGCCCGTGAATCGATGCTGGTCCGTTACGGCGAGCGTGATTGCGACGAGGAAGGCAACGAGCGAGCACATTGGCCTTTCGAACCTGAACGTCTGTTCCGTTTGCGACGGCGCAGCGATGACACCACGACACTTTGGAACACATTCAACGTGGTTCAAGAGAATCTGGTGCGTGGCGGCATTCGTGGAATAAATGCGGCGGGGGATCGAACAACATCACGAGGCATTAAGTCGGTTCAGACCCTAATGGACGTTAACACACGGCTGTGGACGTTAGCCGAAAACGCGCTAAACAACTAAACTAGGGCGGATAGCGTTCCTTTTATCGGCACCCCGTTCCACTTGGCAAGAGTGGGCGGGGTTTCTTTTTGTCAAAAATAATGGACGTTTCTAACTATTGTTGTTATTATTGTGTACACGACGATGACAACACGTCGAAACCCAGTAAGGAAAACAGCATGAAAGGTACAGCACTAGATCACGGAAACCGGGCACTAATGTTGCTTGAGCGCGTGAAAACATTTAAGGCGGCGATGGTCTGTGATTCACCACACAATGATTGGACCATGCGCAAAGCTGGTTCGATTGCGATCCGCAATGAATGCACGTCATCGCAGATATGCTACTCTGTTTGGGAGAGTGAGGAAATGCGCGGGCGGTATGAGGGGTTTAATGCCCTGGCCAATGCCTACAATACGGCAGCATTTTTCTACCATGATGAGGTCAATCGATAATTGACATTACGGGGGTTATTGGCATATAGCCGATAACCCCTATGATCCACATAATCATAGGAGACACTATGGAATCGCACGAAATCGCTTTGTTGGCGGAAATTCTAGGTGATTGCCTGATCCTTGTATTTGCACTGATCGGAGCTGTATTCGGTTGGATGGCGTGGCGTCGAGTGCGGGAAGTATCGGATGATCTATACGTCCTGCTGACCGTTCTGGAAAAGCGGGGGGACATCCCGAGTCGTGATGAAATCATCGCAGAAATGGGCAAGATCAATGTTGATCGGGCCAACGTGGTCGAATTACATCAACCGTTGCCAAAAAGGCGACGTTTAGGCGGGTTAGGTGGCCGGAAAAACCAAAATTCAGTGGGCTGACGTATCATGGAACCCGACGACAGGGTGTGATAAAGTCTCGGCAGGCTGTAAGAATTGCTACGCTGGGACGTGGGCACAAAGGATGCTGTCTGACCATCCGTACTACAAAGACGGGTTTTTCGGGAACGTGCAAATGCACCCTGAAAAGCTGGACGAACCACGCAAATGGCGCGAGCCGAAAGTCGTGTTCGTGGACTCGATGTCCGATCTATTCCATGAAAAAATCAGCGATGAATTCATCTATCGGGTTTGGCGCATAATGGAATCCGTCAGTCGGCACACGTATATGGTGCTGACTAAACGTTCTGAACGGATGCGAGAATTTCTCAGTCTCGTACTTCCCGCGATGAAACAGAACGATCCTGAGTGGGTCGAACATTTCGGGCACAACGGCATTGCTCCGCGAGGCAACATTTGGATAGGTGTTTCGGTTGAAAACGACGAGACGGCGCGTGTTCGCATAACACATTTACTGCAAACGGCTGGGGCGCGAAGATTCGTTTCGGCTGAACCGTTACTGGGACCGATTGACCTGACCCCGTATGTTCGGACAAATCCTTGGGTTCTTCCTGATTACGTCATCATCGGTGGTGAGTCGGGTCGGGGGGCGCGGGAAATGGAGGCAGAATGGGCTCGGTCGCTGATCCGTCAATGTCGTCAGTGGGGCATTACGGTTCATTTCAAGCAGTGGGGCGAATTCAAGGACGGGAAGCGGGTTGGGAAACAGCGGGCGGGTCATGAAATTGACGGCGAAATATTGCAACCATTGCCGTATTTGCCAGGGACATTCGGGGATGGTCAGTCTGAACTATTTGGTGGGGGTTCGTTGTGATCGGCATCAGATTTAAGAGTTGGGGCAAGTGGGACACATTGACAGCAGAAGAATACACGGCGCTGCGAACGAGATTCCCGTCTTTAGAGGCTGAAAAACCAAGATATGTACATGGTACATTCTATGCGGATTATGATGATCTGAGATTTATCGCTGATTTTGGGTTAGAGGTTGATATTCAGGCATTGCCTGAGAATATGCTAGTGCGGTTGACAGATCGCGTGAAAGCATTGGAGGCAAGAACTCAGGATTCTGCGGGGCTGATTCAGAAAATTGTGGATGGTGCAGCGGTTGTTATCCATGTTCCGAATAACGTGCTGTCATTCATTGACGAAGTGACATACCTGGAAGATTCATGCACGAACGTTTTGCAAGACCACTTAGATCAGGGGTGGCGGATGTTGGCGGTATGCCCGCCGAATGCACAGCGTAGACCAGATTACATTTTAGGGCGTCGGAAAGCGGATTACCCAGACGCCGAACGTTAGAAACTACCCTATTTTATCGGTGGAAGGCACTATGAACGACACACAAAACACGGACGCTGACGATTCATCTCCAACGATAAGCGACGGGGTGGCACTGTACAAAGTCGGGGACATCGCGCATGGGGTTTCCGCATACCTGTTCGAGGAATTTGCGGAACTAGAAAAGGCTGATTCAGATCGCGAGAAATCGCGCCGATTGCCAGGGTATGGGGACGATCCGTTTCGAGCTGACTACAAATTAACCGCTGATCAGCGCGTACTCGAACCGACAAACAACCCCCGCTTGTTGTGCTATCTATTGGAACTGAATTCGACGTTGACACAATGCGTTGACGCGATGGCGACGAATATCGAGGCGTTTGGCTATGACCTGATTGAAACGGTCGAAGCGGTTGAAGAAAGGATGCAATTAGAGGAAGATATTCGATTGGAAGCGCGTCGAATTCGGCTGTTCTTCGACTATGCCTCGGCTGAACATAGCTGGGCGCAACTGCGGAAGAAAAAGCGGAAGGATCAGGAAACGACAGGGAACGCCTATTGGGAGGTTGTCCGAAACGTTGACGGTTCAATCGGGGGGTTTGAACATTTGCCGGTCGTGACTATGCGCATGACTCCACAAGACACGGAATATGTCGATTCAGTGATTCGAATGCCGTCGCTTGAGGAAAACTACACATACGAAGACCGTGTTTTCCCACGTCGGTTCCGTCGGTTTGTTCAGATCATCGAAACGACAGGCGGCAAGCACAAAATATGGTTCAAGGAATACGGCGACCCGCGCACTATGGACTCACGGACAGGGCAATTTGTTGACGAACCGGCCACAGGTGGGTCAGCACCTGCTGAAATGCCTATGCAAACAGCACGGCGTCGGAATAATGCTCGAGATAAGGGAAAGAATGGGAATCAGGGGACCACGGAAGTTGTCACGCAAGGTGAATTTATCGCGGCGTCCGAGGTCATTCATTTCCGAATTGACGACCCTGATTCAGAGTACGGCGTACCACGTTGGATGGGCGCGATGCTGGCCGTGTTGGGGGGTCGTGATGCTGACGAAACGAACGCGAATTTCTTCGCTAATGGCGCAATGTGGGATTACGCGGTAATGATTTCAGGCGGACACATTTCGGACGAAACAGTCCGGGAAATTCGTGATCTTGTCAAAAAGAAACGTGGAAAGGACCACGCGCACAAAGTTCTCGTGATTCAGGTTGAATCGGCGGCGTCAGGTAACGTATTTCAGCAACAAGCCGACAAGTCGAAGGTAGAACTCGTGCCGCTGAACCATCGCGAAGATATGATGTTTGCGGAATACCAAAAATGGTGTGTGGATCGTATCGGTGAGGCGTTCCGCCTGCCGCCTATGTTTTTCGGACGAATGAAGGACTACACACACGCCAACGCTGAAACTAGCAAGCGCGTTGCGGAAGAACAGGTGTTCGGGCCGGAACGGTCTGAATTTGACGAGTTCATTAACCGCTTCATTATGCCTGAAATGGGTGTGCGTTATCACCAATTCAGGTCTCGCGGCCCAACCATTTCGCGTGCCGAGGAAATGGAAAGAATTATGAAAACTTTCGGTCCGTATGTCACGGGGCGCGAAGCACGTCTGCTGTTCGCTCAGTTGACCGACATCCGTCTGGATGACGTGGACGAGAACGATCAGGTGGATCAGATTTGGCTATGGTATCCGGCTCCAGTTGCTCAAGCAATGATCACGTTGATGCGGTCAATGAAACAGGTTCCGGGGTCGTATCCTACTGACGACTATGAGGTTGCGCCACCACCGCCCGTGACGCCAGAGGCGGACGAATCTAAACCGCCCGCCAAACCGCCAGAAAACGATGACCCGACAGAACCACCAGACTTAGGTGATGGGGAACCGCAAAAGAAGGGGGGTTTATCCGTTCTGAAACATCCGGCATTGCGTGACGTTTCGCGGTTCATGCAAATCGCGGGGCACGTTCACGAAATGGACCGCCTTCACAGGAAATTGGCAGATCTTGCCAAAAGGGAACTCGTAAAGCAATGATCGCACGCCGGGTACTGATTGACAATGAAGGGATCGCAGCACGCTACAAACAGCGATTCGCTTATTGCGAGGCGTGCGCTATCCTGAATGCGACTTATCCGGTTAATGAGAATTTGGAACTGCACCACATTTTTGGCGGGGCTGATCGTACTGACGAAACGTGGAATTTTATCACGCTTTGTCACGAACACCATGCACGGGCAACAACCCATAACATCAGGTTTGGATCTGACTCGTGGAAATACAATTTGAACTATTTGGCGATCAAATTGGTCAAGCGGGAATTACCACCGCACGCATTGTCGGCAATGGATTTGCGGTTGGGGAAGTACGCGAATGCTGACGATCTGTGGAATGCAATTGTCTCACGCAGCAACGCAATAGCGCAGAGTGACGGTTATCGGCGCGGTTTGGTACTTGGTTGGTTTTCGTGGGCGTAATTGAAACGACTCACCTGTTAGGTCATTACCTGGAACGTATGCACAAGGCGGAACCAGACCCGGTTGAAGCCGAGGGGTTGGATGATACAGTTGAGCGAATGGATAAGGGGATAACGGGGGTTATCGCGGGGCAATTGGATATTCTGACCGAAATGCGTCGCCTAATTACGTCCGTATCTAATGGACAGGCGAATCAACCTGAACGTGCCCGAACATCTAAACGTTTGCGCGGGATGGTGGCCGAATATGCGGACGCTATCATTCCCAAAATTGGCGGTGTGCTGAAAACACAGACCCGGGCATACGTCAATCGAATCCATGCATCCGAAGCACGCAAATTCCGCTTGCCGAAGATTACGTCATCGGCACGGGTTGATATGCTGGTTGAATCAATCAACCGTTTCGACGAGGAATTTCTGCGGCGCTATTATGCCGATGTTGAGGCACGTATCACGGCAACGTTCGAGGCCGGGGGCACGTATGACGAATGGGCGGGCGTCGAAAAGCAAGCCGGGTTGCTTTCAGCGGATCAAATCTCTGATCTGATTCTGGCCGATTACGGGGTGTACGTCGAAAAGGCGACACCCAAGGGATACAAAAGTGGCGCTGATCTCGGTAAGGGAATTGTGGCGGAGGATTATTTAGGCGTCACGTCTGACGCGATTGCCGGGAATGCGCGGAGTGTTGGATCGACATCGGCGTGGGCGTCGGTGGGAATTGCACAGTTGAAAGTGAAGGCTGTCATTGACGGGCGAACGACGCAGATCTGTCGGGGTTTGGACGGGACGATCATTTCAACTGAAACAGTTTTGGATCACTACACAAACGTTCTGGACACGAAAACACCTGATCAGTACCTCGCGAAAAATGCATGGCCGTCATACAACAAATCGCACGGGTTACACGTCTGGCATAACGGACAGCGAATTTCAATCCCGCCCGGGACGTCATCTAATCGTATGTCCGCGCTCGGGGTTGGCTTGCCTCCTTATCACGGGAGGTGTCGATCAACAACCGAGGTGGACTATTCGGGCGGATTGCAAACGGTGGGCGGGGTTGAACCGACGGGACCGACGATACCACCGGAGTTAGACAAAGCATTACAACGCGGATTAACAACGCGCAGCTCGACACTGACGGCGACTGATGTTGAGGCACAATTGGCAACCATGAAAACCGCACACGGCAAGATCGTTGCTGCTGACGAGGGGGGGTTGGTCGCTGATTTAGGTGATGATTTGTCGGATGCCAATTTGGACCGCTATTTGACTCAGGAAGGTGCTGATCCGGGGCGTTATGCAATCATGCAAAACTCGATTGGTGGGGAAATGGTCGGGCGGAAGGAATTGGAGCGGTTGCTGCGGACTAATGTGGATCAGATCCGCGTAACAGGTTCGGATGCGACCCCTTTGAAAGGGGTCACGGATCAAACGCGGTATATGTCCCGGGTCCGCAGTACGAATCGGCGTGAACAGGCCAATATGAAGGACGTGTTGGCAGACTATGACAAGTACTACCTGGACGAATTGGTCAATGCACAGGCGAAATTGGCCGATAAAATGGGTGTCGAGATTGACAAATTGCCCGCCAATGCTATCAGAACAGCACAATTCCAGGCGAATTCGGCGGCAATGAAAAAGGTCGGTCACAAATACCAGCGCTATTTGTCATACGACGAGAATGCGCTACCTGATGGCAAAGTGATCGCACCGCCTGATATGTCGATTGTGGATATTCCGGTGCCTAAGCCGGTGGTTGCGCCGAAGAAACCGGCTGTGCCGAAACCCGCTAAACCGAAGGCACCGAAGAAACCAGTTGAACCTGTGCCTAAGCCGACAGGGGATACAGCACCATTACTTAGCGGTGATATTGCCGTGACTAACAAAATGAACGGCATGAAAATGAGTGTGGAAGGGAAAAAGGCGATTGATAATATTGTGGATACAGCAAGCAAAGTTGATGACGTATTGGACAACAAACGGACTGTTAGTCATGGGCGCGGGTTGTTGGAGAAGATTTATGGCGACCTGCCGAAAAATTCACCCATGCGTAATTCTGTTGTTTTGTCACAGTCAATGCAAGTTATCGGGCGTGGTCCGCATTATTCCAATATGCTGATCGAGGGGGAACATCTCAAGGAACGACTTAACGCAACATCGGGATGGCAATCGGCTTCGACAATGGAGGGTAAGGCGTTACGCGGGGCTGTTGTCAGGAATAAATTGAAAATGTCAAAGCTGGCACAAAATGAATTTCGGGAGCATTCGGCACAGGGCGACGATATGTCGGATGAGGCATTTTATGAGGAAGTGGCGGCAGCGCGTGTTGTGTTAAAGAATCTGTTCAAGGATGGGAAGAAATTCCGCGTTTATCGGGGGTTAGCGATCCGATCCGCTGACGATGCCAGCGATTTGAGCAAGGGAAATTTGAAAATCAACGATTACGAGGCGAATTCGTGGACGTTCGATGCTGATATGGCTCTGAAATTTGCGGAACGTGAAAACGTACATGGTGGTGTCGTGCTATTCCGTGACATCGGGGAGGAAGATTTGGACGAAGTGATCACAAGCTTTCTATCCTGGGGCAAAGGTAAGTATCAGGAAGAGGCTGAAATTGTGTTAATGGGACGTACAAAGGAGTACACTGTGGGAAAAGATATGATTCCACTCAAACGGAAATCAGGAGAACCTGACTTGGAGGCGATGAAAAGTCGCCTTGAAAAGGCTGACGTGTCAGCGAAGCCAAAAACGATGATGTTGGGTGTTGGGATCGGCGGGCAAAACGCCGATGACCGACGACAGGTTGAATATCAGGTTGAATACATCCCGCATAAGACGAAATAAGCACACACGCCGTGATTATGTCCGTTCTGTGAACCCGTTGGTACATTACTAACGCGGAGACAGACACGATGCCCGATTACAATTCAAAAGATTTCATTCATAATGATAAGTGGTTGCTGAACGAACCGAAATGGTCGGAAGTCGAGAAGGACAAACTCCCGCCGATTGCCTATGCAACCGTTTCCGAATGGAAGGATCACTACACAGGGAAAATGGTGTGCGATTACCGGATGCCACATCATTGGGTGCGCGGCGGGACAGAAATACTGGATTCAAAAGGCCATTATTGCGACGGGGATCTGTATTTGCACAGAACCGGATTGATTGTTTCGTGGGCCAATCTCCTGACAATGCTGCGCTCTGATGTCTATGTGCCCAATGAGATGTTGATGCACATCAACGAGCATCGCCTGACTTTGTTGGCGGATGATCCTGAATACCGCAAATTCGAATCCGATATGCTGACGAACATGGGGATCGACGCAACCATTGTGACAGAGGTTGAGGAAACGATTACCAAATTGAGCGGCGGGCACGCAGTAGCCGTGGCTGTTGGGAAACGTGTTGGACACGCGAAGACAATATTCGACCCGGCCAAACGCCAAATGGGATCGGTTGCTAAGGCATTGGTTCACAACAACACAGTTGACGCGGCGGAACCATCCTGGGGCGACGTGGTCAAAACAGAACTCCCGGCGTTGGCGTTTGCTTATGTAGAAGACAAGGACAAAGTTTCCACATGGAAACTCCCGCATCACTGGGTTGAAAGCGGTTCAGACGCGGACGATAAGGGGCGGTTCACTGACGGCGATATGTACCTACATCGGGGTGGGGTTGCTGCGGCGTGGGCGGCGATTCAGGGGGCGCGGTCAGGCCAGCCAATGGACATACCGCAGGACGCCATTGACCATATTCAGGCACATCGCGAAGCGCTGGGAATGGCTGACAAATCATACATTGAATTTGAGAAACAGGCGTTGAAAAACGCCGGATTGACAGACGCGCAGATTGAGGACGTTCACAAATCACATCCAATCAGCACGCAATCTGTATCGAAGGACGCGCAACCATTCAACCTAAGCATTCCGCTGGTCAAAGCAGACACGATGTCGCGGATCGTTTACGGCGTGGTGTATCGACCGGACGAAATTGATCTTCAAGGTCATTTCATGACCGCCGAGGAAGTTGAGAAAATGGCTCATCAGTTTATGGTCAATGTTCAACTGGCACAGGCCGGAATTGACTATATGCATAACTCGGTCAACGGATCAGGGATGATCGTTGAGTCATTTTTGGCCCGCGAAGACAATAACGAAGAAGGCAAGCTGTTGTGGAAGAAGGGCGATTGGGTTTTGGGTGTTAAAGTTGTTGACATGGATCTCTGGACGAAAATCGCGGCGGGGAAAATTCGGGCATTTAGTTTAGCGGGGCACGCGGAATTTGGCAAAACAGTGAACGGGAAACCGGGTGACGTACTACCTGTTACCGGCGGATTGCCAGGGAAGATTTACTAAAAGCAACCCGGCTTGCAAAATACGCTTACTATTAATCACGGAGAACGACATGGCAGGCATTCACGGCTTCCTAGTTAACTACGCAACATCAGTCACGGTTCAGAATTTCAATTCAATTCGCATGGAACTGGACAGGATCAACGCATCCAAATATGGTGATGCGGGGAATGAAGAAGCGTTCCTGGAATATCTCGAACGCCTGTTGATCAATACCGAAGACATTACCGCGCTTGCGGTCGGTACTGAATTGTCGTTTGCTCATGACACGGGGTTGGATAAGTTCACGGTGACATTTCAGGCATTGAAGTCGCGTGAACAGCGCATGGCATTTTTGCAAATCGTCAGGTTCCTGGGACAACAACAATCAGACGATTCGACCATTGTGGCGGCTGCGGCGCGTCAGACCATCAATCTGGTTGCACCGGCGTTGGACAAATTGGTTTACAAAACCCCGGCGTCAGTTGGCGTGCTTCAATCCGGGAACAACATTGATCTGGTATTCTTCCCGATCAGTATCGCTAATGGCGGCACCGAGGATTATCCTGACGGGGCGACCGGGCTGGATGTTTACGAGCAAATGGTTCGAGAATTTCTGTATTTCCACACAGCCGGTGGGATCAACCTAGGGACATTCGCGTCATCAGGTTGGATTACGGGGGCGTTCGATACTCCGATCTCGCCGACAGAATACAAAATCACGTTTGCGGCGGATACAACAGAACGACGCAACCTGACGTATCAAATCGCGGGGTTAGCGGAAGCCGGGATTCACAACACCTACAAACAATTACGCGCTGCCGGAGTAGCACTCGTATGACACGTTTTATTCAATTATCGAAATCGGTCTCAAAGGCCGTGTCCAATAGCCACGAAGACGACAAAGCGCAGGAGCTACGTAATGTACGCCTCACTTCGGTCTCATTGGTTGACGCGGGGGCAAACGGGAAGGAATTTTCGTTGCTCAAACGTGATGGCGATTCAGGACAAACTTCGCAGCAAGATATGGGATTTTGGAAACGGCTCACGAAGGTCATCTTCGGAGAACAGGCTGAAATCACAATGGGTGGCGGCGATGGCACATCCGGTTCGGATCGTGCTAAGCAGCTTGAAGCAGTCGTCAAATTACGTGCCGAAGCTGACCGTGCCGCCACTATCATGGCAGAAACGGGCAAAAAGGGCGCACTTGGCGAATTTACAAAAGCGCTGGCGGACATCGAATCGGGACTATCCGATGGCGACCTGGTTCGCAAGACAACAAATCTAGGAGAATCCACCGTGAATGAACGAATTGCCGCGATGGAACGGGAACTTGCGGAACTAAAGAAAAACGCAGCGGCTCCCGCCACGGACGAAGATCAGGACAAAATCCTGGCGAAATACGGCTACACTGAATATGAGGACTATGACGACGACAGCATTAATAGCGCTGTCAACGCTGACGTTCTCGAAATTGAGGCGGAGTACACAAAGCGGTCACCCGCCGAAGTGCAAAAATCGCTTGAGGCGGATGACGATCTGTCAGACGTTGAAAAGGCGTTCACATACGAGGCGTATGTGCGCTATATGCCGTCAGGGAAAAAGCCGATGGGGAAAAATCCATTCGCAAAATACCTGGCTGCGATGGCCGAAAAGGGGTTCAAACCCCGCTCGGATAAGGCCGGTCGTCCAAAGTATTCGAAGGACGGTCGTCCCGCGATGCGTCGTGCTGCAACCAAAGTGACGCCCAAAAAAGACGACGACGATACATCAAAGTCAACAGCGACACCTGACGCAATCGCACAAAGCGTTGTTGCATTGCTCGCGCCAACAATTGACGCACTATCCAAAAGGGTAGAGGCAATTGAGGGTACGACGCAAACGGCGACACAAACGGCGGCGGCGGCACAGGACACCGTGACCAAAATGGCGACTCGACTCTCGCAAACGCGACAGGTTCCGCGCAATCAGGGCGGCATCCGAGTTACCAAAACTCAGTTGAATGACGCGGGTCAAATTGTTGATCCAACCCATGAGAATTTCTGGGACGGATTCTTGAACGGTGACGCTGCGCCAACAGCACAGTAATTTTTCGACTTGACAGTTAAGGAGATGGCACTATGCCTGACAATTCAGTCTATTTGAACAAAGCGACGACCAGCGCCCAGTTGGCGTCACAGGGTGGTAAACTGACCCCGGTTCAGGCCGATCAGTTTATCAACCAGATTTTCGACGCCACGACGCTGATTCGTCTGGTGCGTCGGAAACGAATGAACGCACCACGCGAGGAAATCAACAAGATTTTTGTTGGCTCGCGAATCATGCGCCGAATGGGAATCTCCGGGTCTGAAAACGAGGACATGGCACCGTATGCACAGAACCCGACATTCTCAACGTTGACCCTCGACACGAAGAAATACGCGCTGCCGTATGAAATCAGTGAGGACGCGCTTGAGGACAACATCGCACGTCAGGGGTTGGCCAAAACGCTGGCTGATCACTTTTCAGAACAGGCCGGTCTGGATCTTGAAGACCTGGCCCTGAATGGTCGCACCGTGTCGCCTATTCCGTCAACAACGTTGACGGCGGGTATTTCGGCTGTTGACGTGACAATCCCTGTTGTCTCAACAGCGGGATTCCCGACTGACTCGGATGCGGGTTTCCTTCTGATTGACACCGAATTGATCGGGTATACCGGGATCACACTGACGACATTCACTGGCGCTATTCGTGGCGATGGCCCTTACGGGTTCGCAACGACTGCGGCGGCTCACCTGATTGCGGCTACTGTAACCTGGTCACCGCATCCCCTGATTGGTCAGGACGATGGTTGGATTCGTCTGGCGGAATTGGGCGGCAACATTGTCGATGGTTCTGTCATCAACTCGGGCAACCTGCACAAAACCCACTTTTTCGAAGCGCTTCGGTCATTGCCTACGCAATACCAACGTGGCGCTGCGAAGGGTCAATTGCGGTGGACGATGGCTTATGATCAATGGATCAACTGGCAGGAATATCTCGGCAATCAGAACGCGAATCGTGGCTATGACGTTTTGGCTGGTTCCGAGTTCAACCCGTTGGGAATCCCTGTTGTTGCACCAAACCAAATGCGTGACAAAAAGATTCTCCTAACGTGGCCGATGAATCTCATTTTTGGTATTCAGCGAGACATCCGAATTCGCGAGGCGAGCACGGACAAAGCTGCAATCATGACCGATATGAGATTTTACAACATGACGACCCGCGTGGATATGCTCATTGAGCGCGTTGACGCGACCGTCCTCGTTACCGGATTGACTGGTAACGTCTAAACAAACCCCTTAAGTCCCGGTGTAATGCCGGGACCGGGGATTTTATGAGCGAGTAGAAAATGGCAAAAGACACGGTGACATTCCGGCTGAAACCACCACAATTTGGTGGTCCTGGTACGTACAAAACCAAAATCAATGATCAGACGATTCAATTCACACAGAAGAACGCTTACACGGCGACTGTCAAGGATTTTGAACGACTGAATCAGACTGGATTTTTCGAGACATTCTATGTCCCGGATGCTGTCGGCACAGTGATCGGCGAAGCCAAAAAGAAAGCCGACGACGATGCGAAGAATGCTGAAGTCGAGGCACAGAAAGCCGACGACGATGCGAAGAAAACAGCTCCCGGTGGTGCTCAACAAACTAAGCAATCGCCACAGGCGTGAGTTCGGGACAGTCGGGCAGCGGGTCTATTGAATTCTCAGATCTCGGACTAGCGGCGTATCTGCGGACACGCGGGTTTCGCTGTTCCGGGGTCAAAAATGCGAACCCCAAAATTGGCACCGGGACGTTCGTGTTTATGGGCGATTTGACCGCGATTAACACAGCGGTCGTGGACTATCAGGATTCACCAGAAAAGCGGTTCGACGACGCTATGCGCTACTTGAAAACGATGTGCAAACTCGAAACCCGGAGAAATTAAAATGGCGGTTCAATACGGTGTTTTAGTCAAGAAACAATTCGGCTGGGAACCATTGAAAGACGATGCGGGCGCGGTTCGTTTATCGGCTGACGTTGATGCGCTGCTGACCGAAGTTCGTGCGACGTATCCACTGTCCAGCGCTATCCCGTTTGAAAAACTGGATCTGGCGACTGATTGGACGGTTTCGGGCGGAACATTCGGAACACGCGGGGCACGACTTACACTGATGGCCAAGAATGTTGGCTAGGAGACAATCATGGCACTGAAACACAAAATGATCCGTAACCCCGATCCAGAACAGATTGACCTCAAAATCGGGGAATTTCTGACGGCTCAAGCACTTGGACCGGATGAAATCAAACACCTGGAATTGACCGAGTCTGAAACGGTTGGACAGATTACCGTGCTGATTGTTTACGATGACGGTTCAGGCCAACCATAATGCGAGGGTTCCGTGACTGCGCCGATGACGATGTATTTACCGGAACCGCTGAACAGCAACGTTTATCTTCGCATCGAGGATATGCGTTCCGCCTACAAATGGGCGACGACCGGGGATCAGGACGTTAATCACGACCGTTGGGGCGATAACGCTGGACCGGCTGTTTCGGACGCCGATATTATGCGGGTCGGCTATGAGAAATCACGTTGGATTGACTCACTTCTGGGGTGGTGGTTCTATCCGCGCTGTATGCGGATCGCCTGGTCATTCAATGACTTGTACAATGATAAAATGTTTCTCCCGGCACCTGTCGTCGGTGGTGAGGCAACTGGGTATGGCATCACGGTTGTTTTGGTTGATAATGGTGTAGCACCACAAATACTCCAGCCACGCTCTGACTATTTAATTCTTGCCAGGGGTCCGCACGAACGCGAACCGTATATGCAAGTGTATCCGGCTCATATCAAGTCATTTGATCGGTCATACAACGGGGCACAATTCTTCTATTACAATGGACAGTCGCGGTCATACGACGATATTTACCTGATTGAGGAGTGGGAGTGGTATTCATCCTATGACAATGCGGCACAGACTAATTACCTGGCCGGGACGTTTGGATTTTTGGAGGACGGGGGGGTGCCGTTACCGATCCAACGCGCAACGCGGTATATGACAGCTCAGGAAATCAAAGGGCGATTGGTTGGTGATCCAGATACGGGCGATATGCGCTCAATGCTTAAGTCTGAAACAACAGACGGGCATTCGTACACGTTGGCTGATCCAACGCAGTTAGCAAAGTATCGGGGGGAGGTAGTAATCACAGGTAACCATGAGATTGATATGGCGCTGGCGCATTATCGCAAAATACGCCGTATGCGCATGGAAATTGTCTAATGCCCCTCATCGTCCCGCGTCTCATTCATCCGATGCTGATCACGATTGCTCCGGTCGTCATTGCTGACGGGACGCAGCCGGATGGCAAAAAGACGTTTGATAACAAGTGGCGTTCTCCGACCCCTGAGAAACCGCTCAAGTGGGAAACGGACGAGACCAAAATGATCACCATTCGAGCACAGCTCAAGAATTCCATGTTCGCGTATTCATCGAAAACAACAGGCGGGTGGATTCGCGTTTCTAAGTGTCAATTCCTGTGCTATCAGGAGGACGTGATTAACGCGGACGGGCGGTACAAGTTCGATAAGGCAGATCGGATTGTGCGGTTAACTGACGTTGCGCTGGCTACTAAATTCCCGGTGTCGTTCCAGATCAGAGACATTTTGCTGCGCGGACAGTATGACCGGGTTCACTTTGTTGAACTGGTTTGCGAAAAGATCGCGGCGGAGGCGTAATATGGCGTTTGCTGTAAATCTGGTCGGCGGCGGGTGGAATTGGATTAGATCCCTGACAGGCGGCACGGGGATGAATCAGGCACTCAAAACAGACGTTGATAAGGTATTGCGCGGGGTTGGCGGGTATTTGGTTGATCAACTGCGTCGCAACATTGTTTCGCGTGGATCACTATTCGGGGAGCCGTTCGTTGAAAATGCGCCACTGACGATCAAAATCAAGGGGCATGATAAACCGCTGATTGATAAGGGGGATATGATCAACGCGATCACATACAAACAGATCGGGGATATGAAATTTATGGTCGGTATTCTGGACCAAAAGTTGGCGCAACGAGGGGCGTTTCTTGAGGTTGGCGGCATGACAGAAATCAATGGGCGTCACGTTATGGTTCCGGCACGTCCCTGGATGGGACCGATGTTGGTACATCAGGGGGTTCGGCAATCAGCCAAATCGCTATTTATCGCTGGAATGGCTAATTTGGGGCACAAATTTCGCGAGGGAAAACTGTGACCCCTGTCAATATGCTGACCACTATTCCAAACTCGGCGGAACTCGCGGCGCTATTCCCTGACAATCGTGATCGCGGCATACTCAAAATTGGCGAATGGTTAATGGATAAATTCGGGTGGTCGCCCGAGGAATCACATACACAGCAACGCCTGTTTATGTACACGAATGGGGAAGGGAACCGCGTCGGGGTTCCAATATTCCCGGAGGGTACGCATCCGTATTTCAGGGTTCCGGGGGCACAGGGCGACTTAGGTCCAATATCAGACATCGAAGAAGGTTCTGAACCGCCAATTCCGGCGGTTGTGCTGAACCTGCCGATTATTCAACCGCCCACAGCGGGGGACGAGTCGGGTTATTCGTTTCATGACGCTGGGTTTAATGAATACGGGAAACAGAAGCGGTTGCGGTTCCCGATCAAAATGTTGGTCAATTTATACTACACAGTGACAGTAATGCGCGACAATCCGATTGAAGCGCAGTATGATCAAACGGCGTGGCGATTGTTCTGGAAGCGCCATCAGTTCATTAGTCCGGCTGATGGTGTTCACAACCGTACACGTATGGCAAGCGATCTAGTGCCAGGGGTCGTACCGGACCAGGTAGGCAGCCTTATATTAATGTCAGGCGCGGTTGTGATCGAACGTGTCTGGCTGGTCGATACGTCAATTGCCGAGGAAACCGCGGCGGTTGAAAACATTGTCGTTGACGTTTGTCCGTCGGGCGACCCGGAGTAAGTGATGACATTTTTGAAGGCGAACAAAACACCCGTTTCGATCTCGCTTGATCGCCCGGTTGAGATTGAATTGGACGGGCGCAAACAGACTACACGCAGCCTATTCATTCGGCGGGGGCGGGTTGTTCAGGTTGATGACGCAATATTGAATCATTCAATGGTGAAAGATTTCCTCGGAACTGGGGCGCTGGTGGTCCGGTCAAAATTGACCCCGGATGAAGCGCGGGAATTCGAGGCACAGGCGAAGACAGCGGCCAAAAAGGTTGCAACGCCTGCCAAAACAAGCGACGAAAAACCGGCACAGACCGGCGGGGCACAGACCCCAAAAGCGGGTAACGCCGCACAGAGCGAGTCAAAGTCCAGCGACGCGAAAACGGCGCAGGCATAACACGAATTAACCACCAGGAGGCGCACTGTGGCAGCAAGTGACCGTTCTATCGGCGTAATTATTGAAGAAGTCAAAATCGAGGCGTTCCAAATCAACGCCGTGGACATTTCATCCCTCTGCGTGTTCTCGAAATTCGAGCGTGGTCCAATAAATAAAGCGACTGAAGTCGGGTCATTCGATCAGTTCACGCGGATCTTCGGGGCGTTCGTCGAGGATTTTGAAGGTTGGCTCCAAGTCTGGGCATTTTTTGAACTTTACAACGGGCGTCGCGCTGTGATTGTTCGTGTTGCGCACTACACTGACATCACACTTCACGCCACGCTGACAGCGGTTGCGGCGGATGCCGAGCTGGATGACAACGAAGCAATTCAGGCTGATCTGGCGGCGGGCATTGATGCGGTCGTGACCACATTGACGGTTGATCCAGGTGAGGGTGCGGCATTCCCAGCAACACCGGGACCGGGTGTCTACCTGTTGATCGGCACCGAACAAATCACCTATACATCACGAACGGTTGACACTTTCAATGGTCTGGGTCGTGGTGCTAACGGTTCGGTGGCTGCGGCGCACTTGGCTGGTGACGACGTGATTTACGTTGAACCCGCGCATGGTTTGATTGTGACAGCCAAAGACGAAGGTGCGTTTGGCAATGACCTTGAAATTGAGGTTCTGGAATCATCCAAAATTGATACTGAATTGACAGTGACGTTGGCTAGCGGTGCAGAATACGCTGAATTGGTCAACGTTGGTGGGATTGAACCGGGCGACGTTCTGAAATTCGACGACACCATCACGGTTGGATATGTGATGGTTAGTCTGGTGGATGGGAATCGGGTCTATTTCACGGAACCGTTGCTCCTGTCTGTCGCAATCACAGCGCCCGCTGACGTCACGTCGTTACACAATGACATTAACGTGTACTTCCGTGGTCAGCTTGTCGAACAATGGCCGCTCGTGGCTATGTGGCCTGACAATGCGCAGGATTTTGTTGAGTCAAACATCAACGGGAATTCCGATTGGATTTCGGTTGATGTTGACGAGGCAAATCAGGCGGCGTTGTTCTGGCAGCAACAATTGGCGGCGACATCGTCCAATGTTCCGCTTACCAGCGGATCTGATGGCGGCGCGTTGACAGACGTGGATTTCGTCGGATCACCCGATACAAACACGGGTCTGTATACTTTGGAAGGGTACAAGCTTCCATTAGTACTGACACAACCTGACGCCACAACCGTTTCGGTTCAGCGGGCGACTGCGGCATACGCCGAAAGTAAAATCATCCATTTCTTCCTCATGGATATTCCGCACGGGTTGTCCGTGACGGGGGTCCAAACCTACGTTGATCGAACTGTGGGGCTGAATTCGTCGTTTGTCGCGGCATACTGGCCGAACATTTATGTGCAGAGCCCGGTCACACAGCAAAATACGCTGATTCACCCATCCGGTTCTATTGTGGGACGATGGGCGGTCACGACTGGCCCGGGCGGTCCTGGACCGTGGCAAGCGTCAGCGGGCACGACTTTCGGAACAACCGAAGGTATTGTGGACGTTGAGAAAGCATTGTGGAAGGGGAAGCTAGAAATCGCGACGAACTTCGACGAAGTGGTCACGTTGTTGCAAGAATCCTACGTGAATTCGATCCAATTCAGCGATGAATTTGGGTTCATTTTGTGGGGTTGTCGCACAATGGATCGGACCCGCGAGACTGACCCGAATGCTTTCCCTTTCATCAACCAGCGCGAAATGTTCCGCTTTGTTGAGGCTAGTTTCAAACGGTCATTCATTCAGGCATTGTTCCGAAACAATGATCAGAACACGCGCAGTCGTATCTTTGGTCAGGCCAGTAGCTTCCTGACGGATATGTTCAATAAGGGCGCGTTCCCGGGCGAAACAACAACCGATTCATTCTTGGTGATTTGTAACCGATCCAACAACACAGACGAGATCATCAAGCAAGGTGAGGTTCGGTTGAAGGTTCAAATGGCGAAACCTTCGCCGATCAATCGCGCACGGATTCAATTTTCTGCGCTGGAATTTGTGGGCACCATCACAGCATAAGGAGTCCGTCATGGCATTGGGTCAAGAAATTACAGATCGTTATTTCCTAGATCAACAATTCTTCGTGGTCGAGTTCGATACTGACGCCTGGGATCGCAAAACATTTACTGAATTTGGACCGTTGAAATTCAATATCGGTGAAAAGGTTCACAAGGAATCAGGTTCACCAATCCCCTGGCGCGGTGCCGGAACAGTTACCTATGAGAACATCACCGCGAAACGCGGTCTGGGTCTCGATCTACCACCGGCGGGTGGCGGTGTGTTAGATCGCGATATGTACAACTGGGCACAAGCCGCTGTTGAGGGTCAGGATGTTGGCGGTGCGGGCGGGTTCAAACGCGACTTCAATACCGCACCACATACCCGCGCCGGTCAGGGTTACGGGTTTCATTGGCGGGTTGAGGGAGCAGTGCCGGTTTCATATACCGGGTTTGAGGGTGACGCGAACAGTGAAGACGTGTCAGAAGAGACTATCGAAATCGGCGTTGAGCGCTGGTGGATTCCTGATACATCACCATACGAATTTGAAACAATTTAACCGCTAGTTTTGTTGCAGAACGGGTATGAGTCGCACCAGCCCGTTCTGCTTTGGTTAAGCCCATGAGTGTGTTGTGCGGCAACCCGGCTTGCAAATCCGGGAAACGAGCGAGGATATATGGCGTCCATTCAAACGGAAGTATTGCATTTCCGTCTTCCCAGCGGTTCCCCCGCACAAGCATTAGAAATGGCGGTTGAGGACATTGACCGGCTGTTGTCGGGGAAACAACCTGAACAAACACTAAACGATATTTTGCGGCGACTGATCATCGTTGACCCGGATACTGATCTTGCCCGTCCGTTTGATCCCATTGAAGCGACTCTCGGTGACTTTTTCGCGGCGCTGGTCAATGTGCGGATCATCACACACGGCAACAAATTCATTTTCAAGACAACGTGCGAAGAGTGTGACCATACGTGGCGGCACGATATTGATCTGTCGGATGAATATTTCGCGGCTAAGGAGATCAAGTGGGCGGAACCGGGTGACCCTTTATCGGGGGTTGATAGAAATACGTTGCAATTTGTGGTCAAATTAGCGCGACCACACGAGGGTATTGAGCTATTGCGGTTACGGTTGTTTCAGGGGAAACACCAGGCGGCACTGACGAAGATTGTCAAAACCAATCCTGAAAAGAAAATGACAGAACAATTGCGGATTCGGATAGTGGGGTTCGAGGGTAAAATTGACCCGGCCACGAAGGATAAACCACCGGCCAATCAATCATTAGCACGCCCATCGGAGGCGTGGATTCGCAGTCTGTCAATCAAAAACGCCGAGTACATACAACGCCAAATCGAGGAAGTTGACGGTGGAATTCAATCGTCAATCCCGATTCCCTGTGTGTCGTGCGGTCACGTTACCGAGGACGCACCTATTCCGTTCAATGACAAGGACGCACGTTTTTTGTCATCGAGGTCAGCAGGGACGCGATCTGGCGAAAGGTAGAAGTGCTGACCTATCTGTATAATGGCTATGGCCCTAACGAAACAATCGAATCGGTAATGGGATTACCTTATTCAGTATTCGCGACGCGCTACAATCACCACGCTCACGTTGTTGAACGTGTGAATAAATCGATCCAGGAGTCGAAGGCGAAATCGCGGCGTAAATCCAAACGAGTACGTTAATATGGCTCTTAACGCGGAAGGATTTGGATTTCATCTTTTCGCAACCGGCGCGGCACAGGTAGGACAGGCATTTAACAGCGC